>WBZL01000005.1_pt1 | contig 280587 bp, 265 predicted proteins | sample 5204291 | NCBI WGS metagenome assembly WBZL01 (sample SAMN12344345, study PRJNA552823) | activated sludge metagenome | biome: Activated sludge suspended growth; feature: Nitrification reactor; material: Wastewater; isolation source: activated sludge from nitrification reactor of wastewater...
GATGGGCCACCAGGCACGTTCATGCACCCGCCAGTCCTCGCGCAGCGAGACGCTTGCCCCTGCAGCTTCCTCGCATCGGCCACGACGGCGGCGTCTGAAACTTACATTGCCCAACAGCCCCGCACGCTACCGCACGAGCGGCGGTTCGGTCCATCGACGCTTATCTGCCGCGGCAACGTCGGCACGCTCGGCCAGCACCGTACGGCGGCAGATAAGCGCTCTCCGTTCAAGCTTTGCATAACGGCCATTATGAGAAGGCGTCGTTTATGGCAAGTTCGACGATGGCGAGTGCGCTGAACACCTCGCAGGCAGGCAGCCCGCAGCACTCGCGTGCTTCTCATAATCACAGCCCCTTGAGGAACTCCAGTAGCGAGTCGGAGGCACGGAAGCGCCGGCTGGGCGTGTCGGGATCCTGCATCCGAGCCAGGGCCTTCTCCTTCATCGCCAGGTTGGCCTGCGTGTACTGATGCGTCGTGGTCGGGCTCTCGTGCCCGAGCCACAGCGCGATGCCGTCGATGGTCTCGCCGGACTGCAGCAGATGCATCGCTGTCGTATGACGAACGGTGTGCGGGGAGATGTGACGATCACGCAGGCTCGGCATCGCCGGAGTTGCTGCCGCCACGGCGAGCGCCAGCCGCTGCGCGACGTTGGTCCTCGTCATCGCGCGCCCGTCCCGGTTGGGCAGCAGCGCTGATGTCGGCAGCAGGCCGGGGTTGACCCGCAACCACGCCCGAACGGCCTTCACCGTCGAGCGCCACAGCGGCATCGTGCGCTGCTTGCGCCCCTTGCCGTGCAGGTGCACGCAGGCCGCACCGTCCAGCACCACATCGGCCAGCCGCACGCCGATGATCTCCGACACCCTGGCGCCGGTGTTGTAGAGCATGTGCAGCAGCAGGTGATCACGCTGGCTGGTCCAGCTCGACCCCGGCTTGCCGATGATCGCCAGCATCTCCTCGCGCGACAGGAAGCCGAGCATCGGCCGCTCGAAGCGCTTCATCGGCACGCCCAGCGCCTGCTCGACGACATGCAGCGCGTTGACGTCGCGGTGCCCGGCGAACTTCAGGAACGCACGCAGCGCCGCCAGCCGGGCATTGCGGGTGCGCACCGCGTTGCCGCGGCCCTGTTCCAGATGGTCGAGGAAGGCCAGCATCAGCGCCGGCGTGATGTCGGTCAGCGTCATCGTCGTGGGCTGCTTGTGCAGATGCGCCGCTGCGAAGTCCAGGAACAGCACGAAGCCGTCGCGGTAAGTCGCCACCGTGCGCGGGCTCACCGCGCGCTGCTGGGTGAGGTGCTCGGTGAAGAACGACTGCACCAGCGCGGCGAAGCTCGGCGGCGTGCGCGGCGTGGCCGGCCTACTCATCGCCATCCTCCCACGGACTGGCATAGCGCTCGAACGCCTGGCCAAGCAAGCCCATCAACTCCGGCACGCCGGTGAGGTACCAGTAGGTGCTGGAGACCTTGACGTGGCCGAGGTAGGTCGACAACGCCAGCATGCGCTGGTTGATGTCTTCGCCCTGCTCGTGCCACAGAACCAACCGGCGAACGGCGAAGGTATGCCGCAGGTCGTGGATGCGCGGCCTGCCGTGGCTGCCGCGGTCGACCCAGCCCAGTTGCCGGCGCAGGGCGCCGAAGATGTATCGGACCTGGTGATCCCCGAGCGGGTGCCCCAGCAACTGCCCACGGCTGGCGACGAAGAACGGCAACTCGGGCGTGGTGCGCAAGTGCCGGGCGCGTCGTGTCCGGTAGCGCGTCAGGGCGTCGACGGCGCTCGGATGCAGCGGCACCAACCGGGTCTTGCCGAACTTGCTCTGCCGGATCGTCAGCACACCGGTATGCAGGTCGACGTCGGCGTCGAGCAAACCCAACGCCTCGGAGATGCGCAACCCCGTGCAGGCGAGCAGCCCGAACAGCGTCTCCATCACCGCCGGGCGAAGTCCACCCTCGGGGCCGAGCTGCCTGGCTGCGGCCAGCAGCTCGACGATCTCGGACTCGCGGTAGATGTGCGGTGTCATCCGCCCCGGCACTCGACCGAAGACGGCCTCGTCGGGCACCGCGGTGGCGGGCTCGAACTGCCGCAGCCAAGCGGTGAACGGCCGCAGCATCTTCAGCCGGCGCGCCAAGGTGGCGTGGTCGCCGCGGCCTGCCTTGGCCTGGCGCGCCCAGGCCGCCATCAGATCGACCGTCAGCGGTCCGTGATGCCCAACGTCGATTGCGTAGCGCGCGAAGCTCGCCAGTCGGCGACCCATGTTGTCGAGTTCGAAGCCCAACAGGCGTCGCTCGGCCAGGTACTGCTCGACCCTGGCTTGCAAGCTGACCCGGGCACTCATGCCGCGCTCCCAGGCCAAGGCAGTGTAACGCCGGACAGCGCGCCATGGTTCACCTTGGCGTAGATCATCGACGTGTTCAGCGAGCGGTGCCGTAGCACGTCGGCCACCTCCTTGATCGAGCCGCCTTGGTTGACGATCCGACAGGCGACGGTGTGGCGCAGCGCGTGGCCGCGGCCATGCGGGATGCCCACGCGCCGGAAGGCGTCGCGGACGATGCGTCGGATGGCATCCACGCCGATGGGCTCGTCGTGGGGCGCCGAGCGGCGCACGAACACGGCCGTGTCGCTGGTCTTGGGTCGCTCGTGCCGCAGGTAGGCCTCCAGGGCCCGCCCGGTCACCGCCGGCAAGGGCAGCAGATCCTGGCGACGCGACTTCGTGCGCTTGAGCGTGACGGTGCCAAGGCGCCAGTCGATGTCGGCCAGTTGCAGCCGACTGATCTCGATGCCGCGCAGTCCCAGGTCGAGCGCCAGGCGGACGACGGCATAGCCGCGCTTGGGCGACGGCAGCGCGTCGGTGAAGGAGTTCAACAGCCGGTCGACCTCCTCGGGCTTCAGGCCACCAGGCAGCGACGCGTTGCTCCAGTGCGCGGGCGATGCGATCACCGCCAGCAGCGGTTGCACCGCGTCCCCGCAGGTGGCCCGGTAGCGCAGGTACGCGCGCAGCGTGGATGCGATGGTCATGGCGTTGCTGGTGGTGCCCAGCGCCTGCAACTGCTCGACGATGAACTGACGCACGTCCTCGGGCTGCAGCGAACTCACGTCGACGCGCCGGCCGGCGAACTTGGACAACAGCAAGCGCTCGACGATGCGCAGGCGGCCCCGCCGGGTTGCTGCAGCCAAGCCCCGAGCGCTGCTCATGTGCGCGTCGTAGCGGCTCAGCTCGTCGGCGATCGGGCCCGTCGGCTCTGGCGCATGGGCGATGACGCCTTCGGCCCGCAGGATCTCCAGCACCGGCATCAGCGCGGCATGGAGTTCCATCGGTGTGCGCAGCGCACCACCCAGGCAGTCGCAGCGCGGCAGGTGGTAGCGCAGGAACTGGTCGATGCAATCTTCATCGAGCATGCGCGCGGGCAGGCAGCACATCGACATCCAGTGCGCGAAGTGCGCGACGCCGTTCAGGCAACGGCTCGAGGTGTGGGCTGCATACCGGCCGCGCCGCAGCCGTTCGAGGTACGCCGGAACTTGTGCAGACAGCGGGCCTTCAAGCAGCCAGGCTTGAAGCAAGGGGTTGATCGCAGTGATCTCGGGCATGACGGTCTCCGTTGGTGGAACCGTCAGTGCTGCCCGAGCAGCGAACTTATGTCCAGCGCCGCGAACCGCCGCAACGCGGATCGCCAATGCCTGCGCGGCCTCCCGGCCTATGCCAGGGCAGAACTTCTCATGACTGGGGTCTTCTCATAATGGCCGAGACCGCCAGGTCGACCCCGCGCCAGATAGCGGCCGTTCGGGGCGACCGCCCCCGGAGGAGCCCGGGCGCGGCCGCGGTCGACTGCCTCAGATTTCGGTCTGCTCTGAAATCTCGAGAGCGTCATCGACCTCGATCCCGAGGTACCTCACGGTCGATTCAAGCTTGGAGTGGCCAAGCAGAAGCTGCACCGCGCGCAGGTTCTTGGTGCGCCGGTAGATCAGCGTCGCCTTCGTCCGCCGCATCGAGTGCGTGCCGTACTCGGCGCGGTCCAGGCCCAGCTCGTCGACCCAGTGTCCGAGGATCCGGGCGTACTGACGGGTCCCGAGATGGGGCGAGCCGTGGAGCCGGCTGGGGAACAGGTAGTCTTCCAACTTCAGTCCGGCAAGCCTGATCCATGCCTGCACGGCGTCTCGCGCGGCTGGCGTGATCTCGAACTGAACTGGGCGCTGGGTCTTGTGCTGGACGATGATGGCTCGCGCCGCTACCTGGTCGCCGTGGCAGACGTCCCGGACCTTGAGGCTAACCAGATCGCATCCGCGTAGCTTGCTGTCGATGCCGAGGTTGAAGAGGGCCAGCTCGCGAACCCGGTTTTCCATCTGCAGCCGCACGCGCAGGGCCCAGATGTCCTTGAGCTTGAAGGGTGCCTTCTGCCCGACGAGCTTGCCCTTGTTCCACGGCTCGCGGTGAACGGTAGTGCCTGCGGTACCCATGATGGTCTCCCATCGAGTTGAGGGTCCGCCAAGATGCGCTCAAGATGACCTGTGCTACCTGCCATGGGTCAAGAAGCTGCAGGCCTCGGCGGTCGCGGCGGCAACCCTGACGCAGGCGTCGGCGCGGCCATCTCGCCGGCTCTCCGGTCGTTGCCAGCTGCTGGGCTGGCCGACTATGCTGCTGGCGCTTGCCGCGGATGCGCCGCGGTCTTTCTGGCTGACGGCATTGCGACCAGGGGTCACCATGTGTTTCACCGATCTCCCACACTTCCTGGACAGCACTGCCGCGATCGTCCCTGTCAAGGGGCATCCTCGGGCAGTGCACAGTCCTACGTCGCGAAATGGCAAGGCAGCCTGCGGGCTCGCCCGACGGTTTCGAACTGATCGGGGACGGCGCACGCCATGAAGCTGTCACCGAGGATGTTTCTGGTCGCCGCCGATGACACGCTGCACGCCTTGGCCAACACGGCTTTCATGCGCATGCTACGGCATGAAGACGTTGCTCGCATTCCTGACTTCGCTGGTCAGCGCGTCCGCCAGGTCAGCACGGTTGTCGAGTTGATCGATGGCAAACCGATGCGAACGGTCTACCGCACCTTCTCGGTTCTGGCCATCAAGCCCGACGGGCTGCTGGATGTCGCGCGCCTGAGCGATCAGCAGATGGCCCGCGTGGAAGGCAGGTTTCTGAGCCCGCCTTCCGACGGGGAACGCAGCGGTCCGATAGTTGACGCCACCGACCGCTTTGTTGCACGAGGCGGTACCTGGGAGCCCAGCGAGAGTCTGTTGCGGGCGATCGAGGCTGCGTCGTTGGGGCAGACGCGATGTCCACGTGTTCGGGTCGTTCGCTGAAGTCGCAGCGAGTGGCAGCATTGGAGGTCGGCTGTGAACTGGCGGTCTCGGCCATCTACGGTCGATCACGACCGGCCGCTCTGGAGGACTCCAGTCGAGCGTGCGGCGGTCGCTGCGCCGCCAAACGGCGGTGCGGTGCACAAAGATGATCGGCAAGCGTTGGAGTGATTGACAACATAGCGATGCGTTGTTATGTTCCCCAACAATGAAGGCCGTGCCGCTGATCCGTCGACGCATTGTGCTGGCAACGGACGCATTTGCCGAGGTCGTCGTGTGGCGGGTGCACGAGCCTGTGACGCCTTCGTCGCACCTGTTCAAGTACCGGCTCGCCTATGTCGTCGGCGGGGCGTGCGTTCTGCGATACGACAACGAACGAGGCAAGGGCGATCATCGGCATACCGACGGGACGGAGAGGGCGTATGCCTTTACGACGCCGGATCAGCTGATCGCCGCTTTCGAAGCAGACGTGATGAGGTGGAATCGTGAACACGGTCGTACTTGAGGTTCGTTCGCTGACTCGAACGCTCGCCGATGTCGAACACGCGATGAAGGTGGGTCGAGGCGACCGCGAGGCGCGCATTGCCTTCGCGACGCCGGAACTGCTATGGCAAGTCCTGACCGCCAAGCGGTGGGAGCTTCTCAAGGCCATGTGCGGGGCAGGTGCGATGTCAATACGCGAGGCGGCACGTCGCGTGGACCGCGATGTCAAGGCCGTTCACGGCGATGTCACGGCATTGCTCGATGCCGGTGTCCTCAGTCGAACGCCGGGGGGGGAGATTGAGTTCCCATTCGATGTCGTCAAGGTCGAGTTCCTTCTGCAGGCCGCCTGACCGGAGGCGGTCCGAACGTCGCCCTCTGGACGCTCCATTCCATCGCCTGTCTGACAGCATCGGGTCGGGATGGTGAGTTCGTCGATCGCGGGACCGATCGCTCGACTTTGGCCGCCTGCGAAGCGACGCCGGCAAGCGCCTTCACGATGCTCTGGCGGACACTCATCGGCGCGCGAGATGCTCGTCGACAGGAGTGCTTGAGCACCATCAGTGTCGGTCACGAAAGACTGTCAGCTGCGACCGAACCGGCGACGGATCGGATCCGTGAAAGCCTTACGGATGGCCCAGCCGAAAGAGACTACCGCTCCGCAGAGGAACAACGCCGACGCCGCGTGGAGTGCGCCCTGGAGCGGCCCGGTCGTGAGCAGTTCGAAAGCCGCAAGCGCAAGAATGCCACCTGTGAGGGTATACACGACTCGGGCCCAGCGCTTTCCCTGCAGCAACCTCATGATCACGAACGCAAGGAACAGATAGAAGAGCACGGTTAGCACGAGGGAGGCGACGTTCATCCAGGATGCGATCTCACCGGACCCGCCCATGACGTAGTTGATCACACGGCAGACAACGTACTTTTCATTGTCGAGCTTGATCGACGGATCGTCGCAGTTGAAGCCCATCGGTTGTTTGACCGCGGGGTCCACTGCCGCAGCGGGTGGAAGCAGTTGCGATAACGTCGCCTGAAGTGTGCCCAGCAACATCAGCCCAAAGCTAAGCCACACCACACGCCCGAATCGGCGATCGGCGGAAGCCATCTCCGCATCCGGAATGAAACGACCGTATTCCCGGCGCTCCCTTGCCTGCTTCTCGTCTTGCCTCAGTCCCAGCGCCTGCGCGATGACTTGGCAAAGCCGCTCGGCGTCGTCCGCGAATCGGGCGTCACTGACCTCCATGGCATTACGGTGGGTCAATTCCGCCAGCACCGATGGCAACGTGGTCGCGGCCGGCATGCGGGCGCCGCCCACCAACAGCGGGATCACCTGCACCTTGCGCCCCAGAGCAGTAGCCAGTTCGCGCACCACGTAGTCGTCGGGACTGTCTAGCCGACGTCGGCCGTTGCCATCCGTCACACCCTCCCAGCGAGGGCCGATCACGGCCAGCACGACCGCGCTATCACCCAGGTTGGAGTCGATTGCCTTGACGAAATCCGCCCCGGGATCGATGGCCCCCACGTCCATGAAGATGCTGACGGAAGGAAAGGTATTGCGCAGATAGTCGCAGATGCGCCCGGCGTACGGGGCAGAGTCGTCACGGCGGTAGCTGATGAACACTCCGTGCATCACGTCTGACTAGATCACAGAATTCGGTATCCTGTCAAAGCTCGCTGCACTATGACGCCGGGTGGTGGGACCGGGGGGGCACAGGTCCGACTGTCAGCTTCGGGGCGGCGGGATCAGGGCTGTGGAGGTCGCTTCAGGGTCGGTACGACCCGCTCGCCGATCGCGGGAGGAGTCGTTGGACCGGCTCGAACGCCCAGCCATAGTCCGGGGTCAGCTGTACCTCGTATAGCTGCCGTTCAAGCCGGTGCCGCTGGTTCAGGCGAACGTCGGCTTGATGGCGATCACCGTGTGTGAACGACGGTCAGGAACCGCCGCTATTCGACGGTGAGGTGGCGGTTTTGATTCACGGCAGATCCAGCCGAACAGCGCCCGCTGGTGTGGCTTGGTCTTGATGGGTGTGTTCGCCCTCCTGGCCGCCCTGCAGGGCGGCCAGGAGGGCGCCGGCGCGGGCGGCGCAGCGGGCTCTCGGCCATGGCGGTGATGCCGACGGTCGCGACTTCGGTGTAGCTCGACGTCTTGTCGGGCACGCCGCGGTACAACGCGGCCGATGCCGAAGAAGGTGGGCGCGGCAGCGGTCTGCCTGCCGGCAAGCTTGACGACCGCACCGCGCCCGACACCGTGCCGATGAAGGCGGTGCCGCAGCAGTGTGGCGCGCTGGGACGAGTCCGTCCAGCACTTCGGTTGTGCCGGGGTGCCATGGACCGTCCCGCCCGCCTGTACGTGTGTGCGCGATGCCGTGCCCAGGTCGTGCTGTGCAGCCGCTGTGACCGTGGCAACCGCTACTGCGGACGAGCGTGCCGGCGCGCGGCCCGTGAGGCCGCCCAGCGCCTGGCGGCGCAGCGCTACCAGCGCTCCTGGCGCGGGCGCATCGCCCACGCACAACGCTCCCGGCGGTGGCGCCAGCGCCGCTGTGCGGCCGCCGGCGGCGCGCCCGACGACGCACAGAACGTGACGCATCAGGGTTCCCAGCCGGCGGGGGCTGCTGCTCAACTGGAGGCATGGACATGCGACATCGCCACCGTTGGACTGCCCCACACCCCCGCTGGCCGGGCTGCCGACCCCACCGTGCACAGCGCGCCACCGCAGCGTCCCGTCTCCAACAATTCCTGGACCTGCCGCCGCTGCGGCGCGCGGCAGCCGGCGGCGCTGCGCCTGGGCTTCGTGCGCCACGGCCTGCCGGCGCGGCGGCGTCATGACCACGGCCCCTGACCTGGTGGCGCAGATCCTGCGCCTGTACACGGTGGAGAAGTGGCGCGTGGGCACCATCGCGCGGCAGTTGCACGTCCATCGCGACGCCGTGCGGCGCGTGCTCGCCGGCAACAGTGCGCCGGTGCACACCTCGCCGCTGCGGCCGAGCCGCATCGACCCCTACCGCCCCTTCATCCTGTCCACCCTGGAGAAGTTCCCCACGCTCACCGCGGTGCGGCCGCACGCCATGGTGCGCGAGCGTGGCTACGTGGGCGGGCCCTCGCACTTCCGGCTGCTGGTTGCCCAGATGCGCCCGCGCCCGGCGGCCGAGGCCTACCTGCGGCTGCGCACGCTGCCGGGCGAGCAGGCGCAGGTCGACTGGGGCCACTTCGGTCATCTGCAGATCGGCCGAGCACGGCGTTCGCTGATGGCCTTCGTGATGGTGCTCAGCCACAGCCGCATGGTCTTCCTGCGCTTCTTCCTGGACGCCCGAATGGACAGCTTCCTGCGCGGCCACGCGCTGGCCTTCGCCGCCTTCGGCGGCGTGCCGCGGGTGCTGCTGTACGACAACCTCAAGAGCGCCGTGCTGGAACGCATCGGCGACGCGATCCGCTTCAACCCTGCGCTGCTGGCGCTGGCTGGCCACTACCGCTTCGAGCCGCGCCCGGTGGCGCCGGCGCGCGGCAATCAGAAGGGCCGCGTGGAGCGCGCCATCCGCTACATCCGCGACGGCTTCTTCGCTGGGCGCACGTTCACCGACGTGGACGAGCTGAACGCGCAGGCCGCGCAGTGGTGCGCAGGCCAGGCCGCCGAGCGGCGCTGGGTCGAAGATGTCCAGCGCACCGTGCGCCAGGCCTTCGAGGCCGAGCGCGACAAGCTGCTGGCGCTGCCGCGGCACGAGTTCGCTCTCGGCCAGCGCGTGGCCGTGACGGTGCACAAGACGCCGTACGTGCGCTTCGACCTCAACGACTACTCGGTGCCGCACACCCACGTGCGGCGTACGCTGGCGGTGCTGGCCGACGAGCACACGGTGCGCATCTTGGACGGCGCCGTCGAGCTGGCGTGCCACGACCGCTGCTGGGACCGGGACCAACAGATCGAGATCGCGGCGCACGTGCAGCGGCTGGTCGAGCACAAGCGAGCTGCCCGCGCTCACCGCGCCTGTGACCGCCTGGCGCAGGCCGCGCCGGCGGTGACCACCTTGCTCGAGCGCGCCGCTGCGCGGGGCGACAACCTGGGCTCGATCACCGCCGCGCTGCTGCGGCTGCTGGATCGCTACGGCGCCGCCGCGCTGCAGCTGGCCATCCTCGATGCGCTGCAACGCGACGTGCCGCACCCCAACGCCGTGCGGCTGGCCCTGGAGCGCGCCCGGCAGGACAACGGCCAGCCGCCGCCGGTGGCGCTGGTGCTGCCCGAGCACGTGGCGCGGCGCGATGCGCCGGTGCGACCCCACGCCCTGGGTTCGTATGACCGCCAGTGCGATGAACCGCCCGACTAACCGCCCGACTAACCGCCCGACCAACCGCCCGATCCCGCAGGAGACGCCCGATGACTGAAGCCATCCCAACGCCTGCCCAACTGCGCGAGCACGCTGGCACACTGCGCCTGCACGGCCTGCAGGCCCACTGGGCCGAGGTGATGGCACAACCCGAGCAGGCGCGCTGGGTGGCGCAGATGCTGTCCTGGGAGGCCGCCGAACGGGGCCGGCGCAGCTTGGAGCGCCGACTGCGTGCCGCCCACATCGGCCGCTTCAAGCCGCTGGCGGACTTCGACTGGGCCTGGCCGCGCAGCATCGACCGCGCCGCGGTGCAGGAGCTGATGACGCTGGACTTCCTCAACGACGCCAGCAACGTCGTGCTGGTCGGCCCCAATGGCGTGGGCAAGACGATGTGCGCGTGCAACCTGGGCTACCAGGCGGTGCTGGCCGGACACACGGCGCTGTTCGTCACGGCAGGCAACCTGCTGGGCGAGTTGGCGGCGCTGGACAGCGACTCCGCGCTGCGCAGGAAGCTGCGCCAGTACGCCGCGCCGGACCTGCTCGTCATCGACGAGGTGGGCTACCTGTCGTACTCGAACCGGCACGCCGACCTGCTGTTCGAGTTGGTCAGCCGGCGCTACCAGCACAAGAGCACGGTGGTGACGACCAACCGCGCCTTCGCCGAGTGGGGCGAGGTGTTCCCCAACGCGGCCTGCGTGGTCTCCTTGATCGACCGGCTGATGCACCGCGCCGAGGTGGTGCGCATCGACGGCGCTTCGTACCGCGCCAAGGAGGCCGGCGAGCGTGAGGCGCTGCGCAAGGCCGAGCGGGCCGCCAAGGCGCCGGCCTCGCGCGCGCGCAAGGTGGTTCGATGAGCGCGCCGCCGCCGCCGCCGTCGCTGCCGCCGCCGCCCGAGGCGGCGTCACTCATGCCGAGGCACTGGACGCCCGAGCAAGCGCTGGCGGTCTTCGAGTGCCTGCACCTGCTGCGCCAGGCGCTGTGGGACGCGTACGGCCCCGAGGTGCAGCAGGCCTGGCGCGAACAACTCGTGCCTGACGGCCCGCCGCCCGAGTTCGACCCCGACGAGCCGTTCTGAGCTGTCGTCCCCGGACGGACACCCTCGACAAGCAGATGGCCCCTCGCGGGGCCATCTGCACTTCGGCATCGCGGACCGCAAAACCGCCACCTCACCAGCGAATAGAGGCGGATTTGCACCGGCGCCAACACCGTGAGTACACCCGCAACAGGCGACCGGCTCCGCCGCTGCGCAGTGAACGTTGGCGACGCCGAGCCAGCCGTCGCCTATGCGGTATCAGGCGACGCCGGTGCTGAGGCGCAGCGAACGTCAGGCTCCAGCGCCTGCTGCACTTCACCCATCGGCCGGGAAGGCCGACCGGCCGCAACCAGTCCGACTTACGCCACGCTCAGCGAGCTAACGAGCGGTTCGTGCTGAAGTTCATACTTGCCCGCCACCGGCCGACCTTTGAGCTTGCGGGATGTGGACCTGCTGCTTGGATTGAGCAGCCTGTAGAGAGTCTCCAGTGCCGCTCGCTTCTCGGGAAGGTAGTCGTGTCCGTCGTAGTGCCGGCTCTGGACCCCGCTCACGCCATGCGATTGAAGGCGACCGCGAATGTCCGACGGAACGCCTGCGCTCGCAAGGAGTGTCTCAACGCCTGATCGAATGCGCTTCGCTTGAAAGTGCTCGATGTGACCACCCGCCATCTCGGTTGCCCAATCGCTCAAGGTCGTGGCCGCAACATGCGTTTCCCCGCCGTCCGTCGACAGAGCATACTTGCCGGCAGGCTTGCAGTCGGCAAGGGACTGCTTTGCTCGTCTTGTCAGCGGGACTGCGTGTTGCCTGGGTGGACGACCGGGGCGACCCTTGCCATCGAACAGCACGAACGAGCTATTCAGAATGTTCTCCGTGTGCAGTTTGACCAACTGCTCGATGCGTTGACCACCCGTAAGCAGGTGAACACGTAGCAGCGCGGCGCGGAATCCCGGCTCGCTCTCTATCAAACCCCAGTACTTTCGCAGCTCATCGGCACTCAATGGATGCCGGTCTGCTCGGTTTTGAGATTCGTCAGGCTCCGTTTCACTGACGGGATTCGCGGAGATGCCGAAGGTCTTGAACGACAGCGGGATGCTTGGCTTGGAGCGGGCAGCCTTTGCCGTCTGATAGGCGGCGCGACAGTAGCTTCTCAGCTTGTTGGCGGTGCGACCTTTCCCGGCATCAATCAGACGCCGCATCATGTCCGCAAAGGCGTCACCCGAGACCTCCCTGGCGGGTAGCGCTGCGGTTGCTGGGAACGCCTCAAACACGTGGAGTTGGAAGATGCTTCGGGCATCTCGATGGGAGCTTCTTCCAATCGCTTGGAGATGATCGCAGTAGGCGTTCAACAAGTGCTTCAGGCTCGAGTTCGCTGCCTGGCGCTTTGCTTCCGCAGCAGCGCGTTCGGCTTCACGAGATGCAGCGAGAAGTGCAGGGCGCCCCCCTGCGTCACGATGATCGAAGTGATCGGCTGCCAGTTTCTCGGCAGCCCGAATGGCTGCCGCAATCGAGTAGCCATTCGCTGATGGTGTCAGGCTCTTAGGCGGTGCGGCAGAGTCATAGATGCCGACAAGCACGCGCTCGCTGGAGGTGCCAATGCTGTAGCGCCAGTACAGGGACACCGCGCCGGTTGCTCCCTTGCGTGCTTGGAGGCTGCCGGTGGGTCTGACTTTCGAAATCGTAGAGAAGATGCCGGGCGGCATCTCGTTGATCGCTTGACCGGCTGTCTTGGATGCCATGGTGAGTCCGCTGCCCAATCCGTTGCCAGAATTTTGCCAGAATTTTCCGGATTGAAGCGACTTTTGGTGGCACCACTTGAATGCAGAATCCTTATAAATCAATATCTTATGATCCTGCATGAAACTCGCTGCTGGCTACGGGATGCGGACTCTTAATCCGTTGGTCGTAGGTTCGAATCCTACAGGGCCCACCAAAATTCCCCAGTGTTCATGACGACTTGCGTAATGCGAACGCACGCAACTCGTTGCTGCTTGGCGTCGGTCGCGCCGGATCTGTGCCGCAGTCCGTGCGCGACAGGGTCGTGCGCTCGGCCACGGCAATGGCGCAGCCGGCCCAGGCCGGGCCCGCGCTCTGCGGCATCGGTCCTGACTCGGCTTCCCTGCACACCAAGACCGCAGCGCAAGGCATAGCCGCGCTGTCGGCTACGCTCGCGCGATGCACGAGGGTTCGAACCTGCGCCGCGCGCTGCCCTGGATGGCGGGCTGGCTGACGCTGATGACCGTGATCGCGGTCGCCGGCCGCGAAGCGACGCGCACGCTGTCGGTGTGGCAGGTGATGGAGCTGCGTTCGTTGATCGGGCTGGGCCTGCTGTACCCGCTGGTTCGCGCCGCGGGCGGCTGGCGCGCGATGCGCAGCTCGCGGCTGCGCCAGCACGTGGCGCGCAACACGGTGCACTACTTCGGCCAGGCCGGCTGGTTCTTCGCGCTCGGCATGATTCCGCTGGCGCAGGTGGTGGCGATCGAGTTCACGATGCCGATCTGGACCGCGGCGATCGCCGCGACCTTCCTCGGCGAGCGCATCGACCGCGCCAAGGTGGTCGCGATCGCGCTCGGGCTGATTGGCGTCGGCCTGATCGTGCGCCCGGCGGCGTCGGGGCTGAGCGCCGGCCAGCTGATTGCGCTGGCCGCCGCGGTCGCGTTCGCGGTCGCGGTGACGATGACCAAGTCGCTCACCCGCACCGACAACGCCACCGTGATCATGTTCTGGATGCTGGTCGTGCAGTCGGTGCTCGGCGTCGTGCCGGCGGCGCTGACCTGGCGCACGCCCGGCGCGGGTGTGGCGGGCTGGGTGCTGCTGGTGGCGTTTTGCGGCACCTTCTCGCACTACTGCATGGCGCAGGCGATGCACCACGCCGAGGCGACGGTGGTGGTGCCGATCGACTTCCTGCGCGTGCCGCTGACCGCGCTCGCCGGCTGGGCGATCTACGCCGAGCGGCTCGACCTGCTCACCATCGCGGGCACGACCCTGATCTTGGCCGGCAACCTGGCCAACCTGCGCCGCCCGGCGGCGCCGCAGCCGCTGGTTCGCCCCGAGTCGCGAAGCCAAGCGTAGGGCGCCGCTGGTCCGGCAGGCCGCGAAAGCGCAGGATCGTGCGGTCGCCGGGCCGCCTGGTGTCGTGGTTCGGCTGCGCGAACCCACGCCACAGCCGCTCGTCGTGCCGAGCTTGTGCCGTCGCCGGCTCGCTCGGCGTGAAGCGCTGCTGCATGAAGTGGATGCGCGGCATCGACGCCAGCGCAAACCGTGGCCGCCCGCGGTGGCCGTTGGGGGTCGGCGCCGGGTTCGCCGTCAGCCTGGCACCGCACCGCGCTGCGGCAGGATGTCCAGCACCGTTTCCGCAGGCCGGCACAGCCGCGTGCCCAGTGGCGTGGCGACGATGGGCCGGTTGATCAGGATCGGGTGCTGGAGCATGAAATCGATCAACTGCGCGTCGCTCCATTTCGGATCATCGAGCCCGAGTTCGGCATAGGGCGTGCCCTTGTCGCGCAGCACGGCACGCACCGGCACGCCCATCGCGGCGATCAGTGCGCTCAGCGTTGGCCGGTCAAGCGGTGTCTTCAGGTACTCGATGACGGCGGGTTGCTCGCCGCTGGCGCGGATCAGGCCCAGCACCTTGCGCGAGGTGCCGCAGGCGGGGTTGTGATAGATGGTGATCTGGCTCATGCGATGGCCTCGATTCAGGGTTGGGTTGCGGGTTGCGGGTTGCGGGTTGCGGGTGGCGGATCGGCGCGCAGCGTGCCGGGGTTGCTCGGCCGATTCGGCCCGAGGATATCGGTGCGGCTCGGTACGCCTGGCTGGCATGCCGCGCACAACGGCCCGAGCTGCGGCGATCGGGCAGCGCATAACCCTGGCGGACGATGACCGGCGCTGGCGTGTGCGCGCACACTGCCGGCGGCGCTGGAGGCGATGCAATGGCCGTCGGCGCGCGCTCCATGACCGAAGCCGGAAGATCCTTGCCATGCCGCTCGACCCACAAGCCCAGGCGATCGCCGACCGCCTCGCTGCGATGCCCGCTGTCGACTTCTCGACGCTGTCGGTGGCCGACTACCGCGCGATGCTCGCGGCGATGCCGCCGCTGCCGGCGCTGGACGACGCGCTCGCCAGCATCGAGGACGGAACGCTCGACGGCGCGGCCGGGCGCTTGGCGATGCGGCTGTACCGGCCGCAGGGCGTGGGCGATTGGCCGCTGACGGTGTTCTTCCACGGCGGCGGCTTCGTCAGCTGCGGCATCGACACGCACGACAACATCTGCCGGCGCGTTGCGGCCAGAGCGTCGACACTGGTGGCGTCGGTGGAATATCGGCTCGCGCCCGAGCATCGGTTTCCGGCCGGCGTCGACGACGCCGTGGCCGCGCTGCGCTGGCTGCATGCACATGCCGGCGGCATCGGCGCCGATGCGTCGCGCATCGCGCTGGCCGGCGACAGCGCCGGCGCCCACCTCGCCGCACTGTGCGCGCAGCGATCGCGCGGGCTGCCGGTTCGCCACCAGTTGCTGCTGTACCCGGTGATCGCGCCCGATTGCGACACGCCGTCGATGCGCGAGATGGAGCACGCGCCGGTGCTGAGCGCGGCGATGATGCGCTGGTTCTGGCGCCACTACCTGCCCGAGACCCGGGCCGCGAGCGATCCGCGCGCGTCGGCGCTGGCCGCGCCGCAGCTGAGCGGCCTGGCGCCGGCCACCGTGATCACCGCGCAGGCCGACCCGCTGCGCGACGAAGGCGAGGCCTACGCGCTGGCGCTGGCGCGCGCCGGCGTGCCGGTGACGCTGCGGCGCTGGCCCGGCGTGTTCCACGGTTTCGCGAGCCTGCTCGGGCAACTGGATGCCGCACGCGACGCGCTGGACTTCGCCGCGCGGCAGCTGCGGCAGGCCTTCGATACCGCGGCCCGCGCTTGACTGGGCCAAAAGCTGCTGCAGGCCGCGCGCCGGCCGCAGCGGCTGCCGCTCAGCCGCCGCGCTGAGCTTCAGCCGAGCTGCACCACGCTCATCAGCACCAGCCGGATCAGCTCGGACTGCCGCGTCACGCCCATCTTGGAGAAGGCCGCACGCAACTGGGCGCGCGCGGTGTTGCGGCGGATGCCGAGCTGTTCGCAGGCTTCGTCCAGCGTCAGCCCGTTGGCCAGCTGCAGCACCAGCGATGCCTCGGCGCGGGTCAGGCCGAACAGGTGCCGGATCATGTCGCCCGAGCGCTGCGTCCTGCGCTCGGGGTCGCGCAGGAAGACCGCCACCTTGGGCCGGCGCCAGGCGTCCGACCAGTCGCCGGCGTGGACCGTGCGCACCAGCACGCTGAGCTTGTTGCGCCCGGACGGGCGCGTGATCGCGATCGCCTCGGCCAGCTTCGGCCCCTTCGGCCCCTTCGGCCCCTTCGGCGCCGTGCCCGACAGCGCCGCGGCGGTGACTCGCCCGAGCCGCGCCTGTTCTTCGGCGTAGTCGGCCTTCAGCGCGCCGGCGGCGAGCCGGATGCCGTCGTGCTGGTCGAGGATCGCCTGCGCCTCGGCGTTGATCGACAGGATCGCGCCGGCTTCGTCGAGCGTCACCGTGCCGACCTGCATGCGCTCGACCGCACCGGCGTACAGCCGGCGTTCCATGTCGATGTGCTCGATGTGCGACCACAGCCGCACCGCCTGGCGCAGGTGCGGCAGCACGCTTCGGCACAGCGCCTTGTCCGGCTCGGCGAACGGCGGCTGGGCGTGCGATCGCAGGATGCGCAACCCGCACCCGGCGCCGCCCGGCAACGGGCTCAGGTTGGCGCCGAGCACGTGCAGGATGTCCAGCGGGCGCAGGTACTCGCGATAGAAGGCGCTGTCGATCCAGGAGCGCTCGCCGGCGATGTCGGTGGCCGCAGCCACCTGGTCGAGCGCCAGTCCGACGAAGGGATCGAGCTCGAAGAAGCGCGAGTTGTACTGGTCGACGCCCTCGGCGCGGGCGGGTCCGACATTGACGATCACGCTCGGCCGCTCGGGCGAGGCCGGGCGCAGCACCAGCGTCGTGAACAGCGCCGCGAGCCGGGTGCGCAGCGCGTCGAGAAAGCTCTTCCAGGGCGGCGACTCGAGCGGGCCTTGGTAGATCGACTCGACCAGCCGGCTGAACTCGTGCAGCGCGGGCAGGTCGGCCGCAGGCTCGGTAGGGGCGGGGGCCAAGGGGGCAACGGTCGCGACGGGGCAGCCATCATAGGCGCGCGCCGCCTGCGCAGGCGCGCCGCCTGGCGGTTTTAGTCTTCGGGGACGATGAGCGCTGCGGCCGCGATTCCGACAATCGAGGCCGCAGCGGCGCCGCGCCAGGCCCAGCCGCCGCGCCGCAGGCGTGAGCTTGCCGCTGGCCGCTGCGGCAACCCCTTCAACCTCGTCAAACCATTCGGACACGATGCGGCGGCGCCGCCCGGTGCGCGCCGTTGAGCCGTGATCAGGAGCACTCATGAGCGTTTCGATCGACCCCCGCCGGAAGCTTCGTATCGTGGTCATCGGTGCCGGCATGGCCGGCATCCTCGCGGCGATCCGGCTGCTCGAGGCGGGGTGCCACGACGTGGTCGTCTACGAGAAGGCCGAGCGCATCGGCGGCACCTGGCGCGAGAACACCTACCCCGGGCTGAACTGCGACGTTCCGGCCCACGCCTACACCTACTCGTTCGCGCCCAACCCCGAGTGGAGCAGCTTCCTCGCGCCCGGCCCCGAGATCCAGCGCTACTTCGAAGACGTGGTGCGCCGCCATCGGATCGAAGCGGTGATCCGCTTCAACCAGGAGGTGGCCCGCTGCGCGTGGCAGCGCGGGCGCTGGCAGATCGAGACGGTGCACGGCCTGAAGGACGAGGCCGACGTGGTGATCGCCGCCACCGGAGTGCTGCACCATCCGAACCTGCCGCAGATCGACGGGCTGGACCGCTTTGGCGGCGCCAAGTTCCACACCGCGCGCTGGGACCATGCGGTGCCGCTGGACGGCAAGCGCATCGGCATCATCGGCAACGGCTCCACTGGCGTGCAGCTGGTGTCGGCGCTGGCCGGGCGCGCGGCGCGCGTGGTGCACATCCAGCGCTCGCCGCAATGGATCATGCCGATGCCCAACGACCCCTACACCGACGCGCAGCGCGAGGCGTTTCGCGGCGACCCGAAGCTGATCGACGAGATCCGCTACGGCGAGTGGTACACGCGCATGGTGCGCCGCTTCACCGAGGCGGTCACCGACCACGAATCGGCGCCGATGCACGAGATCGAGGCGATCGTGCGCGACAACCTCGACCGCAACGTCAAGGACCCGGTGCTGCGCGACAAGCTGCGCCCCGACTACCGCGCCGCGTGCAAGCGGCTGATCTACTCGCCCGACTACTACGCGGTGGTGCAGCGGCCCGATGTCGAGGTGGTGGTCGGCGGCATCGAACGCATCGAAGCCGACGGCGTGCGCATGAAGGACGGCACGCTGCACCCGCTCGACGTGCTGGCGCTGGCCACCGGCTTCAAGGCGCACATGTACATGCGCCCGATGGTCGTGCGCGGCCGCAACGGCGCCGACCTCGACACCTTCTGGGCGCGCCACGCGAGCTCGTACCTGGGCATCACCATGCCGGGTTTCCCGAACCTGTTCATGATCAACGGGCCGACCGGACCGGTGGGCAACTTCTCGCTGATCGACATCGCCGAGCGCCAGTGGGGCTACATCGAGCAGTTGATCGGTGTGCTCGAGTCCGGCCGCTGCCGCGAGATCAGCGTCAGCGCCTCGACCATGGCCGACTACGATCAGCGCCGCATCGTGGCGGCGAAGAAGACGATCTTCGCCACCGGCTGCGCCAGCTGGTATCTCGATGCCGATGGCGTGCCGTCGAGCTGGCCGTGGAGCTACGACGCCTTCGCCGAGCACACCTCGCAGCCGCGCCTGCACGAGCTGGAGCTGGTGGCATGAGCGCCGGGCCGCTCCCAAGCGCGAATCCCGCCGCGCGCCGCGCGCAGGGCAGTCCAGTGCACGCCGCCGCCAAGAACGAAAGCCTGCGCGTGGCCGTCATCACCGGCGCCGCCAGCGGCATCGGCGCCGGACTCGCACGCGAAGCGGCGCGCCGCGGCATGCAGGTCGTGCTGGCCGACCGCGACGCGCAGCGCCTGGCCGAGGTCGCCGCCGCCATCGGCAGCGCCGCGCTGGCGCTGCCGACCGACGTCGCCGACCCTGCGGCGCTCGAGGCGCTGGCCGCGCGCGTCTATGCCACGCACGGCCAGGTGGACCTGCTGTTCAACAACGCCGGGCTGATGGCGACCGGCTTCAGCTGGGAGATCCCGGCCGACCGATGGCAGCAACTGCTGGCGGTGAACGTCGGCGGCGTGGTCAACGGCCTGCGCGCGTTCGTGCCGCGCCTGGTTGCAGCCGGGCGGCCGGCGCGCATCGTCAATACCTCGTCGGTTGGCGGCTTCCTGCCGTCGCCGCTGATGGCGCCGTACTCGGCCACCAAGTTCGCGGTCGTCGCGCTGACCGAGGCGCTGGCCGGCGAGCTGCAGATGCTGCGCAGCCCGGTGGCGGTATCGCTGCTGGCACCCGGGCCGGTGAAGTCGGACATCTTCCGCGACCCACCGCCGCCGGCGGCCACGCAGTTCGTCGGCCACATGGTCGAGCTGATCGAGGCGAACGGCATCGAGCCTGACGAGTTCGCGTTGCGGGTGTTCGATGCCATCGATCGCGGTCAGTACTGGATCATTCCGCAGCCCGAGGCCTTCGACGAGGGTTTTCGCGCGCGCAACGAAGCCATCGCCGCGCGCCGTGCGCCGGCGTTCTTTGGGGTCGATGGCGGCGTGGGCGCGCGCTGAGGACATCCCCGCGCTGCTGCCACCGGTGATCGCGGCGCTGCCTGGCGGCCGCGTGCGTCGGCTCGCCGGCGCAGCAGCGCAGGTCGGCAAGCTCAGGTGCTGCACCGTGCAGGCAGATCAGCGCACCGTCGCGGCCGGCCACCGGCGCGTGCAGCGAACCGGCCGGCGCGAGGTGCAAGCCGTCGCTGGCCGGGGCCGCGGTGACGAGCCGGGTTTCGTTGTCAGCGATCGCGCGCACAAGCCGATGCCGGCTGCTTGCCAGCGTGGCGGCATCCACGGTGTCGGCCGACGTTGCCCACAGCAGCCGCAGCAGCGTGGCCGGGTCGAGCCGGTCGTCGGCCGGCACGATGCGCCGCTTTGGACGCGGCGATGTGCCCGCGATCCTGGAGCGGCTGGCCGACGGCGTGCAATGGGAGTACGCGACCGTGCCGAACCCGATCCCCTGGCTGCAGCCGCTGCGCGGGCGCGATCAGTTTCGCCGGCTTCTTCGAGGCGTTGTTCGCCGGCGTCGTGATCACGCGCTTCGAGGTCAACAAGATCTTCGGCGGCGAGTTCTTCGACGACGACTCGACCGTCGTCGACCTGGTCAGGCTGGAGTACACCGCCCGCGCCAGCGGCCGCAAGGTGCCCGAGATCGACGAGCTGCACATCTGGCACTTCGACGCCGCGGGCAAGGTCAAGCGCGTCCGCCAGCGCGCCGACACGCTGCTGCAGGCCTGGTCGATCGACCAGGCCTGATGCGCGCACGCGCGGCTGCGGCGGCGCGCGGGTGCGGGCCGTTTGCTCGGACCGAGTGCTTGACCGCACGGTCATGCGTGCGCACGATGCCGACATGAGGCCCTTGCCGGCAACCCTGTCGCGGCGTGACTGGCTGCAAACGGCCGCTGCCGCGTTGGCCACGAGCGCGGTCGTGGCGCGCGCGCAGCCGTTGCAGTCATCGCCGCCGTCGCCGCAACTGCAGGCTTGGCCGCTGACCACGCGGCAACGCACCGGCATCCACGACGTCGCCCCCGCGCCCGACGGCGGCGTGTGGTTCAGTGCCCAGCGCAGCGGCCATCTCGGCTGGTTCGACCCGTCGACCGCCGGCGTCGAACTGGTGGCTCTCGGCGCGGGCAGCGCGCCGCACGGCGTGATCCAGGGGCCGGACCGCGCGGCGTGGCTCACCGACGGCGGGCAGCAGGCCATCGTGCGCGTGGACTGGCCATCGCGCGAGCTGCGGCTGTACAAGCTGCCCGACGGCACGCCCTACGCCAACCTGAACACCTGTGCTTTCGGCGGCGACGGCAGGCTGTGGTTCACCGGCCAGAGCGGCGTGATCGGCCGCGTCACGCCGGCCAGCGGCAAGGTCGAAGTCTGGGACGCGCCGAAAGGTCGCGGCCCCTACGGCATCTGTGCCACGCCCGCGGGCGCGGTGTGGTACTGCTCGCTCGCCGGCAGCTTCATCGCGCAGATCGACCTGGCCAGCGGCGCTTCGCGCGTGGTCCAGCCGCCGACCGCCGGGCAGGGCGCGCGCCGCGTCTGGAGCGATTCAGGCGGGCGCATCTGGGTCAGCGAATGGAATTCTGGACAGGTCTCGGTGCACGACCCGAAGGCGAACTCGTGGCGCACGTGGAAGCTGCCGGGCGCAAACCCGCGCTGCTACGCCGTGTATGTCGACGAGCGCGACCAGGTCTGGCTCAGCGACTTCGGCGCCAACGCGACGCTGCGCTTCGACCCGGCGAGCGAGCGCTTCGATGCCTGGGTTCATCCGCGCGCTGGCGCGAACGTGCGCCAGATCCTTGGCCGGCCGGGCGAGGTGTGGCTGCCCGAAAGTGGCACCGAGCATCTGGCGCTGATCCGCACCTGATCCGCACCTGACCCGCACCTGATCCGTGGCAGTGCGGGCGCCGGGCTTGGCCGCATCGCGCCGCCGGCCGGTGCAGCGGGGTTTACTCGATGCGCACGGCCTCGTCGAACTCCAGGCGCGGCCCGCGCGGGCGCACGCCGGCCGGATCGCCCCAGCCGAGGTTGACGAGGAAGTTCGCACGCCAGCGCCCGTCGGGGAAGAAGGCGTCGTTCAGCAGCGCGGCGTTGAAGCCGCTCATCGGGCCGGTGTCCAGGCCGAGCGCACGCGCCGCGAGGATCAGGTAGGCGCCTTGCAGCGTGCCGTTGCGCGTGGCGGTGTCGAGCGCGAGCGCGGCGTTGCCGGCGAACATCGCGCCGGCCGCCGGGTTGGCCGGGTACTGCGCGGCCAGGTGCTCGTGGAAGGCGGGGTCGTAGGCGACGATCGCCGTCAGCGGCGCGGCCATCGTCTTGTCGACGTTGCCCGGCGCCAGCGCCGGCTTGAGCCGCGCCTTGGCCTCGGCGCTGCGCACGAAGACGACGCGCCCGGGCTGCGCATTCATCGCGGTCGGGCCCCAGCGGTACAGCTCGTACAGCGCGCGCAGCGTGGCGTCGTCGACCTCGCGCGCCGCGAACTGGTTGTAGGTGCGCGCGTCGCGGAACAGTTGATCGAGCGCGGCATCGGGCAGGGGCAGGTTCATCGGCGGACTCCGGTGGGCGTGCCGCGCATCGCGGCCCGCGGATTCTGGGCCCTGTGTCTCGACCCTGCGCGCGGCCCGCAGCGCCAGCGGCTGCCGCACAATCGCCCGCGTGCCGCGGCCCGATCGGATCTTCGACCTCATCATCGTCGGCGCCGGCTCGGCCGGCTGCGTGCTCGCCAACCGGCTCAGCGACGGCACCGGGCTGCGCGTGCTGCTGGTCGAGGCCGGCCCCGCCGACCGCAGCCTGCTGATCCGCTTGCCGGGCCTGTTCTCGGCGATGTACCGCCCCGGCAAGTTCTGCTGGGTGTATCCGACCGCGCCGCAGGCGCACGTCGACGGCCGCGTGCTGCGCGACCTGCGCGGCAAGGTGCTTGGCGGGTCGAGTTCGACCAACGGCATGCTGTACTGCCGCGGCGCGGCGGCCGACTACGACGGCTGGGCCGCCCTGGGCAACGCCGGCTGGAGCTACCGCGAGGTGCTGCCGTACTTCAAGCGCGCCGAGAACCACGCCGACGGTGGCGATACCTACCACGGCAGCGGCGGCCCGCTGCAGGTGCAGCGCGCCAGGGTCGGCCACCCGCTGGCCCGCGCCTTCATCAGTGCGGCGATCGAGGCGGGCTATCGCTACAACCCGGACATCAATGGCGCGCGGCGCGAGGGCTTCGGCCCGGCCGAATCGACCATCCACCGCGGGCGGCGCTGCAGCACGGCCACGGCCTACCTGCACCCGGCGCGAGCGCGCCAGAACCTGCAGGTGATGACCGGCGCCCAGGTCACGCGCATCGTGCTGGAACATGGCCGCGCCACCGGCGTCGAGCTTCGGCGCGGCAAGGCGGCGATGCGGCTGCACGCGGGCGAGGTGATCGTGTCGGCCGGGGCGTTCCAGTCGCCGCAGTTGCTGCTGCTGTCGGGCATCGGCGACGGCGAGCGGCTGCGCGCGCTGGGCATCGAGCCGCTGGCTCATCTGCCGGGCGTCGGGCGCAATCTGCACGACCACGCCAGCGTCACCGCTCATGCCACCTGCCAGGCGCCGATTTCGCATGCCAGGCTGTTGAAGCCGTGGCCGGCGGCCCAAGCCATGCTGGACGGCATGGTGCGTCGGCGCGGCTTCATGGCCGAATGCTCGATCGAGGCGGTCGGCATGCTGCGCTCGGTGCCCGAGCAACCGGTGCCGGACATCAAGTGCCAGTTCGTGCCGATCCGGCTGCACCCGCTGACGGCCGAGCCGCTGCCCGAGCACGGCATGGTCAACCGCATGGAGCTGTGCGTGCCGCACAGCCGCGGCGAGGTCCGCCTGGCATCGGCCGACCCGCTGGCGCCGCCGATCATCGATGCCAACTACCTGGCCGAGGCCAGCGATGTCGCGCGGCTGCGCGCGGCGCTGCGCATCGCGGTGGAGATCTACCGCCAGCCGGCCTTTGCCGAGTTCGGCGTCGCGGCGGATCTGCCGGTGCCGGACATGGACGACGACGCGGCGCTGGATGCGCACATCCGGCAAACCTTGACGATGGACCACCATGCTGCCGGAAGCTGCGCGATGGGCCACGGCCCCGATGCGGTGGTCGATGCCCGGCTGCGGGTGCACGGCGTCGAGCGCTTGCGGGTGGTGGACGCGTCGGTGATGCCGCGGGTGGTGTCGGGCAACACCAACGCGCCGACCATCATGATCGCGGAGAAGGCGGCGGACCTCGTCCTCGGCCGCGAGCCGTTGCCGCGCGCGCAGCTCGGCTGACGGTGGCGTGTGCGCTGCGGCGCTAACGCGGCCGGCGCAGCAGCAAGCGCAGCGCCATCACGCTGAGCAGCATGAACAGCGCCAGACTCCAGAACTCGTAGCTCAACCCCCACAGCCGCACCGCCGCGTCGGCGCAGCTGGCGCGCGGCTGGAAGATGTCGGGCAGCCAGGCGTCCAGCTTCAGCCCGCTGACGATGCGGTCGGCCAGCGTCAGGTTGCACGAGCTGGTGGCCGCGGCGACGTAGTGCTGCCACAGCGCGCTGGCCACGCCGGCCACGCCCAGCGCCAGGATCAGCAGTGCCGACAGCCACTGCACGAAGCCGCGCCGCCACACCAGCCCCGGCAGCGCGGCCAGCGCGATCGCCACGAAAATCAGCCGCTGCAGCACGCACCAGGCGCAAGGCTGCATGTCCAGCGCGTACTGCGTCCACAGCGCCACGCCCACCGCCACCAGGCTGAGCCCGGCGGCGACGGCCAGCGCCGTGGTGCGCCTTGGCGCGGCGCTCACTTCAGCTGGGCGATCAGCTCGATCTCGACGCAAGCGCCGAACGGCAGCTGTGCGACGCCGAAGGCGCTGCGCGCGTGCGCGCCGACGACCGGGCCGAAGATGTCGCCCAGCAGCTCCGAGCAGCCGTTGGTCACCAGGTGGTGCTCGGTGTAGGTCGGTGCGCTGTTGACCAGGCTGAGCACCTTGACGATGCGCGCCACGTTGTCCAGTCCTTGCGCGCCGGCGTGCAGCGTGCCCAGCAGATCGACCGCGATCGCGCGCGCCGCGGCCTTGCCTTCGTCGGTGGCCATCGTCAGCCCGAGCTGGCCGACCCAGGGTTTGCCGTCCTTGCGCGCGATGTGGCCGGAGATAAACACCAGATCGCCGCTGCGCACGAAGGGCACGTAGGCGGCGGCCGGCACGGCCAGCGGTGGCAGCGTGATGCCCAGGGCATCGAGGCGGGCTTGGATGGACATGGCGCGGATCGGGTTGCGGCGGACGGGCATCCTACACTGGCGCTGATGAGCCCGGGCCGCTGCACGCCGGCGTCGACAGGCCCGCCGCGCGGCGGCGCGGCGCTGTGGGGCGCCGCGGCGCTGGCCTGGCTGGCCGGCATCGGCGCGCAGCTGCAACAGGCCGCGCTGTGGCCGCTGGCGCACTACGCGGCGCTGGCCGCGCTGGCGCTGGCGTTGCTCGGTGTTGCGGCGCTCGCGTGCACGCCGTGGCGCCTGCGCGTGGCCTGCGGCCTGCTGGCGCTGGGCTGCCTGGGCTTTGCCGGCACCGGCGTGCGCGCGCTGCAGCGCCTGGCCGACGTGCTGCCAGCCGCGCTCGCAGGGCAGGACCTGCAACTGCGCGGCGTGGTCGAGCGCATGCCGCAGCCCAGCGCGCAGGGCACGCGCTTCGTGCTGCGGGTCGAGGCCGCCGAGCTGAGTACGGCCACGGGGCTGCAGCCGGTGCGGCTGCCGCAACGGGTCGCGCTCGGCTGGTACGCCGGCATCGATGGCGACGCGCTGGCGGTGAGCGCGCCGCCGCCGCTGCGCGCCGGCCAACGCTGGACGCTGAACGTGCGGCTGCGCCAGCCACACGGTGCGCTCAACCCGCATGGCTTCGATCTCGAGCTGTGGCTGTTCGAGCAACGCATCGGCGCCAGCGGCAGCGTGCGCACTGGCGCGGGCAGCGTCAACCGGCTGCTCGACGACCACGCCGGGCACATGCTGGAGCGCGCGCGTCAGGCGCTGCGCGATGCGATCTTGCTGCGCGTGAGCGACCCGGGCGCCGCCGGGGTGCTGGCCGCGCTCGCGGTGGGCGACCAGGCGGCCATCGCGCGCGACGACTGGGAGCTGTTTCGCGATACCGGTGTGGCGCACCTGATGAGCATCAGCGGCTTGCACGTCACCATGTTCGCCTGGGCGGCGGCCGCGCTGATCGGCCTGCTGTGGCGGCGCAGCCCGCGGCTGATGCTGGCGCTGCCGGCGCCGTCGGCAGCGCGCTGGGGTGGCGTGCTGGCCGCCGCCGGCTACGCACTGATCGCCGGCTGGGGCGTGCCGGCGCAGCGCACGGTGTGGATGCTGGTGACGGTGGCGCTGCTGCGCAGCGGCGCCCGGCGCTGGCCGGCGGTGCTGGTGCTGTTGGCCGCGGCGGTGGTGGTGACGCTGGCCGATCCGTGGGCGCTGCTGCAACCGGGCTTCTGGCTGTCGTTCGTCGCGGTGGCGCTGCTGATGGTGGTCGAGCCCGGCGTTGGCGCGCGCCGCCGCAGCGGCTGGCGCGAACGGCTGCGCGCCGGGCTGCGCACCCAGGTCGTGGCCAGCGTCGGCCTCGCGCCACTGAGCCTGCTGTTCTTCCAGCAGGTGTCTTTGGTCGGCTTCGCCGCCAACCTGGTGGCGATACCGCTGGTCACGCTGGTCGTCGTGCCATTGACCTTGGCCGGCATCGTGCTGCCGCTGCTGTGGCCGTGGGCCGGCGCCTTGGTGCAGGGGCTGATGCACGCTCTGCGCTGGCTCGAGTCGCTGCCGCTGGGCGTGTACACCGCCGCGGCCGCGCCGGCGTGGGCGGTGGCCGCCGGGCTGCTGGGCGGTGCGTTGCTGTGGCTGCCGCTGCCATGGCGGCTGCGCTGGCTCGGCGTGCCGCTGCTGTTGCCGTTGCTGCTGCCGCCGGTGCCGCGGCCGGGCCCGGGCGAGTTCGACCTGATCGCCGCCGATGTCGGCCAGGGCAGCGCGGTGCTGCTGCGCACGCAAAACCACCTGCTGGTCTACGACGCCGGCCCGCGCCATCCCGGCGACAGCGACGCCGCCGAGCGCGTGCTGCTGCCGCTGCTGCGCGCTCGCGGCGACAAGCGCATCGACCTGCTGGTGCTCAGCCACGGCGACAGCGATCACGCCGGCGGCGCGGCCTCGTTGCTGGCGCGGCTGCCGGTGAGCGCGATGTCGAGCTCGCTGCGCGACGGCGATCCGCTGCTGGCCAGCGGCGTGCCGCACCGGCGCTGCGCCGCCGGCCAGCGCTGGGACTGGGACGGCGTGCGCTTCGAGCTGCTGCACCCGCAGTCGCAGGAGCACCGGCTCGGCGTCAGCGGCAACGCGCTGAGCTGCGTGCTGCGGGTGCAGGCCGGGCCGCTCGGGCAGGGGCGCAGCGTGCTGCTCACCGGCGACATCGGCCGCGCGCAAGAGGCGGCGCTGGTGGCACGCTATGGCCGCGGCCTGCGCAGCCAGGTGCTGCTGGTGCCGCACCACGGCAGCCGCGGCTCGTCCAGCGATGGCTTCATCGCGGCCGTGGCGCCGGGCACCGCGGTGGTGCAGGCCGGCTACCGCAACCGCTTCGGCCACCCGGCCGACGAGACGCTGGCGCGCTACCAAGCGCTGGGCGTGGAGCTGCTACGCAGTGATCGCTGCGGCGCCTGGATCTGGCAGGCCTCGGGTGCCGCGTACTGCGAACGCGAGGCCGCCGCGCGCTACTGGCAGCATCGGCCCGGCGACGACCGCGTGCGTCCGCATTGAACCTTGCGGTGCGGGTACTTGTCAGAATGCGCACGGTCGAGAATGCGAACACGAGCGAAGGGGAGCCCATGAAGATGCGCGAGGTGGCCAGCGGCCTGCAGTTTCCCGAAGGTCCGGTGGCGCTGGACGACGGCTCGGTGCTGCTGGTGGAGATCGCGCGCGGCACGCTCAGCCGGGTCACCCCCGACGGGCGGGTGCAGGTGGTCGCACAGCTCGGCGGCGGGCCCAACGGCGCGGCGATCGGCCCCGATGGCGCGGTGTACGTGTGCAACAACGGCGGCTTCGAGTTCACCACCGCCCCCGACGGTTGCCTGCGCCCCAGCGGCCAGGCTCGCGACTACGACGGCGGGCGCATCGAGCGCGTCGATCTGGCCAGCGGCCGCTTCGAGCGCGTGTTCGACCGCGTCGGCGGCATCGCGCTGCGCGGGCCGAACGACATCGTGTTCGATGCCGCTGGCGGCTGCTACTTCACCGATCTGGGCAAGTCGCGCGCGCTCGACATGGACCATGGCGGCGTGTTCTACGCGCCGCCCGGCGGCGCCGAGCCGCATGTCGTCGCGCACCCGGTGCTCACGCCCAACGGCGTGGCGCTGTCGCCCGATGGCCGCGCGCTGTACTACGCCGAGACCGCGGGCGCGCGGCTGTGGGCCTTCGAACTGGACGCGCCGGGGCAGGTGCGGCGCCTGCCATGGCCGTCGCCGCAGGGCGCGCGGCTGCTGGCGGCATCGCCCGGCGGGCACTACCAGCGCTTCGATTCGATGGCGGTCGACGCGCTGGGCAACCTGCACGTAGCCACGCTGCTGCACGGCGGCATCACCGTGATCACGCCGGATGCGCGCCGCGCGCACCACGTCGGGCTGCCCGAGCGCTACGTCACCAACCTGTGCTTCGGCGGGCGCGACCTGCGCACCGTGTTCGTCACCTTGTCGGGCAGCGGCCGCCTGATCGCGATCGACGGCTGGCCGACACCGGGCTTGAGGCTCGCGTTCAACGCCTGAGCGAAGCGCGATCAGACGACGCGCTGCGCCCGCAGCGCGGCCACCTCGTCCGCGCTCAGGCCCAGCCGCTGGTGCAGCACCTCGTCGGTGTGCTGGCCCAGCAGCGGCGGCGGCAGCTCGTAGCGCACCGGGGTGTCGGCAAAGCGCATCGGGTTGGCCAGCAGCGAGATCGGGCCGCTGGCGTGCGGCATGCTCGTGCGCACGCCGCGGTGGCGCACCTGCGGGTCGTCGAAGACCTGGTCGATGTTGTTGATCGGCCCGCACGGCACGTTGTTGGCCTCGAGCAGCTCGACCCATTCGTGCATGGTTCGCGCCAGCATCAGCTCGGCCACCATCGCGCACAGCTCGCGGCGGTTGACGCTGCGCGCCGCACCCAGCGTGAAGCGTTCGTCGTCGGCCCATTCGGGCTTGTCCACCGCTTGGCAGAAGCTGCGGAACTGCCCGTCGTTGGCCACCGCCAGGATGATGTAGCCGCCTTTGCAGGCGAACACCTGGTACGGCACGATGTTCGGGTGGCCGTTGCCCAACCGCTGCGGCACCTCGCCCGAGACGAACCAGTTCAGCGTCTGGTACGAGGTCAGCGCGATCAGGCAGTCCAGCAGCGCGATGTCGATGTACTGGCCCTTGCCGCTGACGTGGCGCTGCTCGATCGCACCGAGGATCGCGCCGGTGGCGTACAGCGCGGTCACCAGGTCGGCCACCGCGACGCCCACCTTCATCGGGGCGGCGCCGGCCTCGCCGTCGGGCACGCCGGTGATGCTCATCAGCCCGCCCATGCCCTGGAACACGAAGTCGTAACCCGGCCGCGGCGCATAGGGCCCGCTCTGGCCGAAGCCGGTGATCGAGCAGTACACCAGCCGCGGGTTGGCCGCGCGCAGGCTGGCATCGTCCAGCCCGTAGCGCGCCAGCGTGCCGACCTTGTAGTTCTCGACCACGATGTCGCTTTGCTCGGCCAGCCGGCGGATCAGTTGCTGACCGGCGCTGCTGGCCAGGTCGACGGTGATCGACTTCTTGTTGCGGTTGGCCGAGAGAAAGTAGGCCGAATCGCCGCGATCGCCGGGCTGCGCCTTGACGAAGGGCGGGCCCCAGCCGCGGGTGTCGTCGCCGGCGCCGGGCTTTTCAACCTTGATCACCTCGGCGCCCATGTCGGCCAGGTTCTGCGTGGCAAAGGGCCCGGCCAGCACGCGCGACAGGTCGAGCACGCGCAGGTGCGACAACGGGCCCTTGCTGGCGGCGGCGGCACTCATCGGCGGTCTCCTTCGGGCTGGGCTGCGATGGCGTTCGATGCTAAGCCAGGCCCGGTGCGGCCGATGCCGGCCGATAGAATCGCGCGCCGCCTCGAAGCACCGGTTGTTCAGCATGTCCAAGCACCGTCTGGCCGTTGCGCCGCAATACCTGCTGCCCAAGGCTGCGCTGACCCGGCTGGCGGGCCGGGTGGCCAGTGCCGAGCGCGGCGCGCGCACCACGCAGCTGATCCGCTGGTTCGTGGCCCGCTACGGGGTCAACATGGCCGAGGCCGCCGAGCCCGACATCGGCGCCTATGCCAGCTTCAACGACTTCTTCACGCGCGCGCTGCGAGACGGCGCGCGCCCGCTGGCCGCGGCCGACCTGGTGTGCCCGGTGGACGGCGCGATCAGCCAGTTCGGCCGCATCCGCGGCGACATGATCTTCCAGGCCAAGGGGCACGACTACAGCACGCGCGCGCTGCTCGGCGGCGATGCCGCACTGGCCGCCAGTTTTGCCGACGGGCACTTCGCCACGCTGTACCTCAGCCCGAAGGACTACCACCGCATCCACATGCCTTGCGCCGGGCGGCTGCGCTGCATGGTGCACGTGCCCGGCACGCTGTTCTCGGTCAACCCGACCACCGCGCGCGGCGTGCCGGGGCTGTTCGCGCGCAACGAGCGCGTGGTGTGCGTGTTCGACGGCGCCGGCAAGACGGTGGGCCCGTTCGTGCTGGTGCTGGTGGGTGCGACCATCGTCGGCAGCATGGCCACCGTGTGGCACGGCGTGGTCAACCCGCCGCGCGCGCGATCGGTGCGCGAATGGCGCTACGACACGGCCGAAGCCGGCGCGCCGATCGAACTGGCGCAAGGCGCCGAGATGGGGCGCTTCTTGCTCGGCTCGACCGTGGTGCTGCTGTTCCCGGCCGACGGGCTGCAGTTCAACCCGGCGTGGATGCCCGGCGGTGCCATCCGCATGGGCGAGCCGATGGCGCGGCGCTGGGTCGAGCGCGCCGGCGGCGCCGATCGGTACTGAGTCGCGCTCGCGATCGGGCCGGCCGCAATGCGCGGCGCGCGGCACCGCGGTGTTGCGGTTCTCGGTGTTCGTTCGCGAAGCCGCCCGTTCGCGAAGCCGCCTCAGGCCGGGAGCGGGCCGATCGTGCCGTCAGCGCCCGCGCGCCTCGCGCCGCGCGATCCACAAGGTGGCCGCGCAGATCACCGCCCCACCCAGCAGCGTGCTGCTGGACGGCACGTCGGCAAAGACCAGCCAGCCGATCAGCGCGGCCCACACCAGGTCGAGAAACTTCACCGACTGCGTCGACGAGATGTCGGCGACGTGGAACGAGCGCGTCAAGCAGTAGTGCCCGAGGCTGCCGAGCAAGCCGCACAGCGCGAAGCCGGCCCACTGCCAGGCGCTGGGCGGCTGCCAGCGCAGCAGCGCCATCGGCAGGCTGAACAGCGCCACCGTCAGCGCCTGCCACATCAGGATGGTGCCGGTGGTCTCGTAGCGCGTCAGCGCCTTGGTCAGCAGGAACGACGCGGCGAACATCGGCGACGAGGCCAGCATCACCAGGTTGTAGTAGCCGCCGGCGCCGCTGAGCTTGGGCCCGACGACGATCACCACGCCCGCCAGGCCGATGGCGCAAGCCAGCCAGCGCTCCCAGCGCATGGGCTCCTTGAACGCGAAGTACGCGCCGATCATGATGAAGATCGGCGCGGTGAAGCCGATCGCGGTCATGTCGGCCAGCGAGATCCTCGGCAGCGCGGCAAACCACAGCATCAGCCCGAGCGTGTGCAGCGCGCCGCGCGCGAACTGGCCGCTGACGCGCCGCGGCTTGTAGGCGCGCAACCCGTGACGCCATACCAGCGGCAGCAGCACCAGCAGGCCGAACAGGTAGCGCAGGAACTGCGCCTGGAACGGGTCGATGCGCAGCGCCAGGCCGCGCATCAGCGCGTTGAGCACGCTGAACACCAGCCCCGAGGCGGCCGACCACAGCAGCCCTTGCAGCACCGGGTCGAGCCGGCTGAAGCGCCAGCCGAGCACCGCCGCGCGGCGCCGCAGCGCGCCGCGCGAGCGCGGCAGCGGGTCGGGCGCGGCGGTCATCGGCGCCCGGGCCGCGGTCTCAACGCGGAGGCGGCGGGTTCAGCCGGTCGAGCTTGTCCTCGACCTCGCCGACATAGGCCGACAGCGTGCGCGTGGCTTCGTCGGTCTTGGCGCGCAGCGCGGCTTCGAGCGCGTCGATGCGCGCGACCGCGCTGTCGCGGTGCGCGGCGCCTTGCGCGTCCAGGCGGCGCAGCTCGGTTTCGAGATAGGCGCGCAGCTCGCTGAAGCGCGAGGCCTCGGCGCGGTCGGCCAGGTCGCGCTGCGCCGTCATCTCCTTGGCGTGGCGCCGCGCCTCGCCGGCGGCGCGGGTGTGCTGCACCAGCGCGTGCACGATGAACAGCAGGCTCAGCGCGGCGGTGAAACCCAGCAGCAGCAGGCCCAGCGAGGCCTGCACCTCGGTCACGCCCAGCGACACCGGGCCCACGGCGCTGATCGCCGGCCAGTTGAACAGCGCCAGCGCCGCCAGCGCGGCCAGGGCCAACGCGATGATCACGGTACCGATGTTGATGGCTTGCTCCCGGCAGTGGTGGCGTGGCGCGATCGTAGCGCGGGCGTTGGGCGGCGGCTTCAGCCGCCGCGCTGCGCGCCCAGATAGGTCTGGATGATGCGCGGATCGGTGGCCAGCTGCGCGGCGGGCCCGGCGAGCACGATCGCGCCGGTCTCGAGCACGTAACCGTGGTCCGACACCGCCAGCGCGGCGCGCGCGTTCTGCTCGATCAGCAAGATGCTGGTGCCTTGCTCGCGCAGCCGCTCGATGATCTGGAAGATCTCGCGCACGATCAGCGGCGCCAGCCCCAGGCTGGGCTCGTCGAGCATCAGCAGCTTGGGCGACGACATCAGCGCGCGGCCCAGCGCCAGCATCTGGCGCTCGCCGCCCGACAGCGTGCCGGCCAGCTGCGTGCGCCGCTCGGCCAGCCGCGGGAACAGCGCGTACACCTGGTCGATCTGCCGGCGCCACTGCGGCACCCGCTGGCGCATCGCGCGCCAGCCGCCCAGCACCAGGTTGTCCTGCACCGACAGCGTGCCGAACAGCTCGCGCTTTTCCGGCACCAGCGCCAGGCCGAGCATCACGCGCTCTTCCAGCGTGGCGTCGGCCAGGTCGTGGCCGTCGAACACGATGCGCCCGCGCGACGGCAGAATGCCGATCAACGCGGCCAGCAAGGTCGACTTGCCGGCGCCATTGGGGCCGATCACGCTGACCACCTGGCGTTCGGCGAGTTGCAACTGCAAGCCGCTGAGCACTTCGGCGCGGCCGTAGCCGGCGTGCAGGTCGGTCACGACCAGCAGCGGCGCGCCCATGTCAGTGCTCGGTGCCCAGGTAGGCCGCGCGCACCGCCGGGCTGGCCTGCACCTGCGCCGGCGTGCCTTCCATCAGCTTGGTGCCGAACTCCATCACCACCACGCGGTCGGCCAGGCCCATCACGAACTCCATGTCGTGCTCGACCAGCAGCAGGCTGATGCCGTCGTCCTTGAGCTGGCGCAGCACCGCGGCCAGCGCCTGCTTCTCGTGGTGGCGCAGCCCGGCGGCCGGCTCGTCCAGCAGCAGCAGCGCCGGGTCGGTGGCCAGCGCGCGCGCGATCTCCATCAGCCGCTGCGGCCCCAGCGCCAGGTTGCCCGCGGGTTCATGCATGCGTTCGGCCAGGCCGATGCGCGCGAGCTGCTTCTCGGCCTCGGCGAAGATCTGCCGCTCCTCGGTGCGCTCCAGCCGCAGCATCGCGCGCACCACGCCGGCGCGGCTGCGCCCGTAGGCGCCGAGCGCGACGTTTTCCAGCACCGTCATCTCGGGGATCATCTTCACGTGCTGGAAGGTGCGCGAGATGCCCAGCCGCGCGATGGTGCGCGAGCGCTTGCCGCCGATGGCCGCGCCGCGCCATTGCACGCCGCCGCCCGACAGCGGCAGCACGCCGGTGACCAGGTTGAACAGCGTGGACTTGCCGGCGCCGTTGGGGCCGATCAGCGCGACGATGTCGCCGCCGGCCAGATCGAAGCTGACGTCGTTGACCGCCACCAGCCCGCCGAACTGCTTGCGCACCGCCTGCACCTGCAGCAGCCGCTCGCCGCGCGCCGCGCGCTCGCGCCGCGGCAGCGCCGGCGCGCCAGCCCAGTCGGGCGCGCGCCGCGGCGCCGGGGCGAAGCGGCCGACGAAACTCCACAGCCCGTCGGGCGCGTACTTCAGCACCGCCACCAGCACGATGCCGAAGACGATGGTCTCGAAGTTGCCGCCGGTGCCCAGCAGCTTGGGCAGCAGCACCTGCAGTTGGTCCTCGGTCAGGCGCACCGCGGCGGCGCCGATGAACGCGCCCCAGACATGGCCGACGCCGCCCAGCACCGCCATGAACAGGTACTCGATGCCCTTGTTGATGCTGAACGGCGACGGGCTCACGCTGCGCTGGAAGTACGCGAACAACCAGCCCGACACCGCGGCCAGCAGCGCGGCCAGCACGAACACGATCAGCTTGTAGCGAAAGGTGGAAATGCCCATCGCCTCGGCCATGGTCGAGCCGCTCTTGAGCGCGCGGATCGCGCGCCCGGGGCGCGAATCGAGCAGCCGCAGGCAGGCCAGCGCCGCCAGCAGCGCCAGCGCCCACACCAGCGGATGAAGGCCGCGCCCGGTGCCCAGCCCGATGCCGAACAGGCTGAGCATCGGGATGCCGAGGATGCCGTCGTACTTGCCCAGCCACTCCATGTTGGCCATGGTGTAGTTCAGCGCCAGGCCCCAGGCGATGGTCGCCAGCGGCAGGTAGTGGCCCGACATGCGCAGCGTCAGCGCGCCCAGCACCAGCGCGGCGGCCACCGCCAGCGCCATGCCCGCCAGCAGCGTCAGCGACGGCGTCAGGCCCAGCCGGGTCGACAGAAACGCCGCGGCGTAGGCGCTCAGCCCGACGAAGGCCGCCTGGCCGAAGGAGATCAACCCGGTCACGCCGGTCAGCAGCACCAGCCCGAGCGCCACCAGCGCGTACAGGCCGATGTAGATGCTCTGCGTGATCCAGAAGTCGGGCACCGGCAGCAGCGGCAGCGCCATCATCAGCGCGGCGAACGCGGGGAAGGCCCAGCGGCTCATCGGCGGCGTCCTGCCGCGGCGGCGGCCGGTGCGGCCGGTGCGGCCGCGCGGCGGTGCGTGCGCGCTGGGCGGTGCAGCTTCATGCGCCGATCAGTCTTCGTCGCCGTGCGGGTCGCGCAGCGAGCGCCACAGCAGCACCGGCAATATCGAGCCGAAGACGATCACCTCCTTGTACGAGCTGGCCCAAAACGAGCTGAAGCTCTCGAGCAAGCCCACGCCCAGCGCGCCCACCAGCGCCAGCGGATAGCTGGCCAGCCCGGCGAAGACCGCGGCGACGAAACCCTTCAGCCCGATGAGAAAGCCGCTGTCGTAGAACACCGTGGTGGTGGGCCCGATCAGCAGGCCCGACAGCGCGCCGATGAACGCCGCCATCGCGAAGGCCAGCCGCCCGGCACTGTCGCTCGAGATGCCCATCAAGCGCGCGCCCAGCCGGTTGACCGCGGTGGCGCGCAGTGCCTTGCCGGCCAGCGAGCGCTCGAAGAACAGCCGCAGCGCGATGATCAGCACGACCGAGGCGGCAAAGATGATCAGCGCCTGGCCCGTCACCGCCACCCCGCCGGCGCTGAAGCGCTGGTCGAGGAAACTCGGGTTGCGGAAACCCTCGGCGCCGAAGAAGTACAACCCCAGGCCGACCAGCGCGAAGTGCACGCCGACCGAGACGATCAGCAGCACCAGCACGCTGGCGTCGGCCAGCGACTCGTAGGCCAGCCGGTAGATCAGCGCGCCGAAAGGCGTGACCAGCGCCACCGTCAGCAAGGCCTGCGCCGGCATCGGCAGGTTGCGCGGCGCGGCCCACAGCGCGATCAGCGACACTGCCACCGGCCAGGCCAGGGTGCGCGCGGCCTGCGCCAGCAGCCGCGCGGCCGGCCGGCGCTGGCGCAGGCCGTTGACCAGATCCTGCGCCACCACCACGCCGGCCAGGATCAGCAGGAACCACACCGTGCCCGGCACGCGGCCCGCTTGCAGCAGCGCCAGCGTCAGCGCGCCGAAGGCGACGAACTCGCCTTGCGGGATGAAGATCACGCGCGTGACCGCGAACACCAGCACCGTGGCCAGCGCCAGCAGCGCGTAGATCGCGCCGTTGGTCAGGCCATCGAGAGCCAGGATGCCGGCGATCGTCGCGTCCATACGGTGTGTGCCTTCGCCGCACTTGCGTCTATGGCCGGGCCCTCGCTCGTGCGAGGGCCCTCAACCCGGCTTGGCCAAGTCAGCCTTCGACGACCGTGAGTTGCCGCAGGCGGCTCACTTCTCGACGACGAACTTGCCGTCGACCACCTTCAGCATCACGCCGGTCTCGTTGGTGTAGCCGCCGTGGTCGGTGGCGCTCCAGTTCATCACGCCGTGCGCGACGACGGTGCGCCCGATGTTCTCCATCGCGTCGCGCAGTGCCGCGCGGAACTCCGGCGTGCCCGGCTTGCCTTTTTGCAGCGCCACCGGCAGGATCTTCTCGAGCACGATGCGCGCGTCGTAGGCGTGGCCGGCGAACTGGTTGCGCGTGCCCGGGCCGTAGGCCTTCTCGAAGGTGGTGACGAAGTCGGTCGCGGCCTTCTTCGACGGGTGGCTGTCGGGCAGTTGTTCGGCCATCACCGCCGGGCCCGACACCAGGTAGCTGCCTTCGACGTCCTTGCCGCCGATGCGCGCCAGGTCGGGCGTGGCCGCGCCGTGGGTCTGGTAGATCTTGCCCTTGTAGCCGCGCTCGATCAGCGCCTTGTGCGGCATCGCCGCGGCCGAACCCGACGCCGCGATCAGGATCGCGTCCGGGTTGGCCGACACCAGCTTCAGCGCCTGCGGCGTGGCGCTGGTGTCGTTGCGCGCGAAGCGCTCGCTGATGATCACCTTGATGCCGGCCTTCTCGGCCTGGGCGCCGAAGTCCTTGAGCCACAGCTCGCCGTAGGCGTCGGTGTAGCCGAAGAAGCCGACGGTCTTGACGCCTTGCTTCTTCATGTGCTCGACCAGCGGGTGCGCCATCACCGCGAAGCTTTGCGGCAGCCGGAACACCCAGCGCTCTTGCTCGGGCGGCACGCCCACCGGCGCCAGCGTGATCTGCGGCGTCTTCGACTCGGCGGCGATCGGCGCCATCGCGGCAGTGGTCGGCGTGGCCGAGCCGCCGAGGATGACGTCGACCTTGTCCTCGGTGACGAAGCGGCGCGCGTTGACGACGGCCTTGCCCGGGTCGGTGGCGTCGTCGAGGATGATCAGGTTGACCTTCTCGCCGGCGATCGTCGCCGGCCACAGCTTGAACTCGTTGTTCTCCGGGATGCCCAGGCCCGAGGCCGGGCCGGTGAGCGAGATCGACACGGCGACATTCACGTCGGCCAGCGCGGCGCTGGCCAGCACGGCGGCAGCGGCGGCGGCCAAGGTCTTGTGCAGCAACTTCATGGGTGGGTTCTCCAGGGTGCGGGTATGCGGGTGCGCGCAACGGGGGCGGATGCGGACGCGGCGGCGCGGGGATGTTCGGCCCGCTTTCGGCCGTTGCGGGATTGCAGGCCGGGTGCCGGGCATGCTATCGGCGGGCCTTGCCGCCCAAGGTCGGGAATTGCACTGATCCGCCGGCGCATCATCTGGCGCACAGCACGCCGATCGGAGCTCGACGCGCGCGCGGCGAGCAAAAAAACAAGCCGGGCCGTCATGTTCATGAGGGCCCGGCTTTGGTGTCGGTGGTGGAGAGGAGGAGGATCGAACTCCCGACCTCTGCATTGCGAACGCAGCGCTCTCCCAGCTGAGCTACCCCCCCGAACCGGCGGCGATTCTAGCATTGGCGCTGGCGGCTCCTTGGCGGGGCGGGGCGCTTGGCGAGCCTTGGCATACCGCTGCGGCCGGGCGCGTGAAAACCGCAAGCGCATGCGGGACTCGACCCGCGGCCGCGCGGCTTGGGCCACCGTGCCGGCGCTGCTCGAGCGCACAGCCTGCAGACGCTGCACGATGCGCACGACGCTTGCCGCGCGGAACTTGCGTTGCACCAGGCTTCGCCGCGCGCGCTCGATGCCGGGCTGATGCTGGCAGGCGCAGGCCGATTTCGAAGGCGGTGCTCAGGCAATGGCTGCGCCTCCCGGGGGCGGGCGTCCTGATCTCGTCCGGTCGACACTGCGGGCCCGCGCCGCACGGTTGGAAGCTCTCGACCATGCTGGATGTACGGTGTGCTCGACGCGCAGCAGCCGCGTATCGGCGCGCAGGTCGCGGGCGACGACTGCGCGATCGCCGACACTGCGCGCCAGGCACTGTTTGGCCAGACCGCACAGTCGGTGCGCGAGGCCGGGGCCCGGCCGGGCCCGAACCGGAGCATCGAATGATCGAGTTCTTCTTCGACTGCGGCAGCCCGTGGACCTACCTCGGCTTTCACAACATCCAGCCGCTGGCCGCTGAACTGCAAGTGCCAATCCGCTGGCGGCCGATCCTGGTGGGCGGGGTGTTCAACGCGGTCAACCCCAGCGTCTACGCGGCGCGCGACCACCCGGTGCCGGCCAAGCGCGCTTACCTGCTGAAAGACCTGAACGACTGGGCGCGGCTGGCCGGGTTGCGGCTGGTGATGCCGCCGGCGGTGTTCCCGGTCAACAGCGTGAAGGCGATGCGCGGCTGCGTCTGGGCCGACGCGCAGGGCCAGCTCGTGCCCTTCGCCACCGCGGTGTTCGAGGCCTACTGGGGCCGCGATCAGGACATCTCCCAGGATGCGGTGCTGGCGCAGGTGTGCCAGCGCTGCGGCATCGATGCAACGGCGTTCTTTGCCGGCATCGCGCAGGACGAGGTCAAGGCGCAGCTCAAGGCCCACACCGACGAGTTGATCCGCCGCGGCGGCTTCGGCTCGCCGACGATCTTCGTCGATGGCGACGACATGTACTTCGGCAACGACCGGCTGGCGCTGGTGCGCGAGGCGCTGCGCCGCCGCTGAGAGCGCACCCGCCGCGCTACAGGTTGTCGATCGCCACCGGCTCCACCGCGTCGGCCAGCGTGAAGCCGAGCACGCGCGCGTAGAAGAAGCTTTCGGCCTGCAGCGCGCGCACGATGTGGGCCGCGGCGCGAAAGCCGTGCTGCTCGCCGGCGAACTCCAGATAGGCCACCGCCACGCCCTTGGCCTTCAGCGCCGCATGCATGCGGCGGGACTGCGCCGGCGGCACCACCGGATCGTCGGCGCCTTGCAGCAGCAGCAGCGGCGCGTTCAGGCGCTCCAGGTGGTGGATCGGCGATCGCGCCAGGTAGACCTCGGATGCGCCGGGCCAGGGCCCGACCAGGCGGTCGAGGTAGCGCGCTTCGAACTTGTGCGTGTCGGCGGCCAGCGCGCGCAGGTCGCCGATGCCGTACAGGCTGGTGCCGCAGGCGAAGTCGTCGTGGAAGGCGAGCGCACACAGCGCGGTGAAGCCGCCGGCGCTGCTGCCGCGGATCATCAGCCTGCGCGCGTCGGCGTCGCCGCGGCGCACCAGGAAGCGCGCGGCGTGGATGCAATCTTGCACGTCGACGATGCCCCAGGCGCCATCCAGGCGTTGGCGGTACGCGCGGCCGAAGCCCGAGCTGCCGCCGTAGTTGACGTCGACCACCGCGATGCCGCGGCTGGTCCAGTACTGCACGCCGGCGCGGTAGGCGTCCAGCGCCATGCCGGTGGGCCCGCCGTGGCCGATCACCAGCAGCGGCGGCTTGTCGCTTGGCGGGCCGATGAAGTCGCGGTTGCGCGGCGGGTAGTAGAAGGCGTGGGTGGTGCGCCCGCTGCTGCCGGCGAACTCGATCGGCTGTGCCACCGAGGTGTAGGCGGGGTCGGCGTCCAGCGTGCTGCCGCGGCGCAGCAGTTCGATCTGGCCGTCGCGCAGCCGCAGCCGGTACACATTGGCCGGCTGCAGCGGCGACGCGCCGGTGAACAGCACGCTGCCGTCGTGCGCGGCGACATGGCCGAAGCTGCTGCACGGCGTGGCGAGCTCGCGCAGTTGCAGCGTGCCGGTATCGAGCACGGCCAGCGTCGAGCGGGCGTTGCGCCCCACCGTGCACACCAGTTGCCGTGCCGATGCGAAGCCGTAGCTGGCCAGGCCCAGCGCCCACATCGGCTGGCCGAACTCGGCCGGCATCGCGCACAGCGGCTCGACGCGCTCGCCGTTGCAGCGATACAGGTTCCACCAGCCGCTGCGGTCGCTGACGAAATGCAGCCGGCCGTCGGGCGACCACAGCGGCTGTTGCACCGCCTCGTCGCGGCCGCCGGCCACGCGGCGTGCGCCGTGCAGCGCGGCGTCGGCGCCGATCGTGGGCAGCCACAGCTCGCAGCCGTCCCAGGGCATGTCCGGGTGATTCCAGCACAGCCACGCCAGCTGCGTGCCGTCGGGGCTGAGCCGCGGCGCGGCGTAGAAGTCATGGCCTTCGGCGACGCTGCGCCCGCCGTGCAAGTCACCGTCGTCGCGCAGCGCCACCAGCGTGTTGCGCGCCTCGCCGCGCTGGCGGTGGTCCTCGCGCACCGCCCACAGCAGGCTGCGCTGCGCATCGGCGCACAGGTCGGCGTAGCGCAGCGCGGCTTCGGGCGTGATCGGCCGCGGCGCGCGGCCCGGATCGATGCGGTACAGCCGCTGGTCCGCCGCGAGGCTGAACCACAGCACGCCGCGCTGCATCAGGCTGGCGCCGCCGCCGTACTCGTGCACGCGGGTGCGCACGTTCCACGGTGCCGGCGTCAGCTCGCGCAGCGTGCCGTCGCTGGCAAGGTGCATCAGCGTGCAGCGGCCCTGCTCGGTCGGGCGCGATTCCTGCCACAGCACGGCGTCGCCGTCGAACGCGACTTCGCTCAGCCCGATGCCGGCGGCCACCGCACGCTCGGCGCCCAGCGGCGAGGCCCAGCTGCCATAAGGCGCGATGCGCGGCATCACAGACTCTCAGCCCAGCACCAGCTGCGTTTGCGTGACCACCGCGCACAGCTTGCCGGCGTCGTTGCGGATCGTGGTCTGCCACACCATGGTGGTGCGGCCCTTGTGCAGCGGCACGCTGTCGCCGGTGACGATGCCGCCGAGCTTGGCCGCGCCGATGAACTTGGTGCTCGACTCCACCGTGGTCGTGCTCTTGCCGTCGGGCAGGTTGATGACGGTGCCCACCGCGCCGAGGGTGTCGGCGAAAGCCATGACCGCGCCGCCGTGCAGGATGCCCCCGGCGGTGCACAGGTCCGGGCGCACCTGCATCGTCGCGACCACGCGGTCGGGCGCGGCCTCGGTGAGCTGCACGCCCATCAGGCCCGGGAACAGCGGTTGCAGCCGTTGCTGCAAGGCGGCGACGGGGTGGCTCATGGCGAGGGCTCCAAGGCGGTGGCGAGGTGTCGCAGCATAGCGGCGCCGCGCGCGGGCGCCGACGCACAATGCGGGCCGCACTTGCGTTGCACCGAGGAGCATCCGTCATGGCCCACAAGCCCGAGTCGTCAGGCCGCACCGCGCTCGTCACCGGCGCTTCGTCGGGCATCGGCGAGGCGCTGGCGCGCTGCTTCGCCGGCGGCGGCTTTGATCTGGTGCTGGTGGCGCGCAGCGCCGACAAGCTGAAGGCCTTGGCCGATGAGCTGCGCGGCGGCCACGGCGTGGCGGTGCAAGTGATGCCCGCCGACCTGTGCGTGCCGGGCGCGGCCGCCACGCTGGCCGCGGCGCTGCGGCGCAAGCGAGTGACGGTGGACGTGCTGGTCAACAACGCCGGGGTGCTCGAGCAAGGGGCGTTTTGCGACATCGCGGCCGCGCGCCAGCAGCAGCAGATCGACCTGAACGTGTCGGCGCTGACCGCGATGCTGGCGCAGTTCGTGCCGGGCATGCGCGAACGCGGCTGGGGCCGGGTGCTCAACGTCGCGTCGATCGCCGCATTCCAGCCGCTGCCGAGCCTGGCCACCTATGCCGCGACCAAAGCCTACGTGCTGTCGCTGTCCGAGGCGCTGTCGGTAGAGCTCGACGGCAGTGGCGTCACGGTCAGCGCGTTGTGCCCGGGCGTGACCGCCACGGCCCTGATCGGGCCGGCGAGCTCGGCCGCGGACAAGCTGGGCAGCCTGCCCGAGTTCATGATCGGCCAGGCCGCTGAGGTGGCGGCGCAGGGCTACCAGGCCTGCCTGCGCGGCGACGTGATCTGCGTGCCGGGAAGGCTGAACCGGGTGGCTTCGCTGCTGGCGCGCGCCGCGCCCAGGCGGCTGTTGCGCCGCGTCGGCGCGGCTGCGACGCGCGACTACTTGTAGCTGTTGGCCGCCCCGGCTCGATCGGCCGCAGGTCGGGGCAGCGCACGGCCGCGGCGTTGGCACCACAAACCCTCTTGTTCCAGCGCAAGTTCGGTGAATTGCCTATACGCCGACTCACGAGGGGTGTCTTATCCTCGCGCCGCGACGTCACGGCCGCCGGCCGTGACGATCAGCCAAAAGAACAGATCGTTGGGGGGACGCAGTCATGGGCCGCTGTGCGCTGGGATTCGTGCTCGAACTGGTGCAGTCCGCATCAGACCTTCTGGAAGCCTGCAGCGTGCGTGCCCACGCCTACGGCCACCATCTGCCCGAGATGGGCCGCAAGCTGACCGAGCCCGACGAGCTGGACTACGCGCCGAGCACGACGGTGTTCGTGTGCCGCGACAAGGCCGACGGCCGCGCGGTCGGCACGATGCGCATCCAGTCCAACGCCTACGGCCCCTTGCTGATGGAGCGCAGCCTGGATCTGCCGCCGTGGCTGCACCGCGCCAGCCGCGCCGAGGTCACGCGGCTGGCGGTGGCGGTCGGTGCCGATCCGCTGATCCGGCTGAGCCTGTGGAAGGCGAGCTATCTGTTTTGCATCGCGCACGGGCTGGACTGGATGGTGGTCGGTGCGCGCAACGAGGCGCTGATCCGCAACTACATGCGGCTGGGCTTCATCGACCTGTTCGCACCCGGCGAGCTCAAGCCGCTGGCGCACACCGGCGGCCTGCCGCACCGCATCCTGGCCTTCGACGTGGCATCGGCGCTGCCGCGCTGGCGCGAGTGCCGGCATCCGCTGTATCAGTTCGTGATCGAGACCGAACACGTCGAACTCGAGGCTTGCACGCGCGCGCCCGGCCAGCGTGAAGCCGGCCAGCTCGGCGTCGCGCCGCGGGCGCAGCCGGTGCCGGCTTGATCAACCGGCCGCGCGGGGGTTGCGCGGCAGCCAGCGCTGCAGCACGCGCATCAGCTCGTCGCGCGTGTACGGCTTGGTCATGAAGTCGTCCATGCCGGCGTTCACGCACAGCTGACGGTTGATGTCCGAGGTGGTGGCGGTCAGCGCGATCACCGGCACCCGCGGCAGGCCGCGCGCGCGTTCGGCCGCGCGGATCTCGCGCGTGGCCGCCATGCCGTCCAGGTTGGGCATGCGGCAGTCCATCAGGATCAGGTCGGGACGGTCGACTTCGCGCAGCGCCTGCACCAGCGCCTGCTGGCCGTCGCTGACGCGTTCGGCGCTCAGCCCGATGTGGTCGAGGTAGGCGGTGGCGATCAGCGCGTTGACCTCGTCGTCCTCGGCGATCAGCACCCGCGCGCTCACCGCCGCAGCGTCGGCCAGCGGCCGCGGCGTTGCGGCGGCCGTGGCCGGCGCGGCCGCCCGCGGCAGCAGCGCGCTGAAGCTGGCACAACTGCCGACGCCGACCGTGCTGCGCATGGTGATGTCGCCGCCCATCGCCTGCGCGATGTCGCGTGCGATCGTCAAGCCCAGGCCGGTGCCCTGGAACGGGCGCGCCGCCGCGGCCGCGGCCTGGTGGAAGGCCTCGAACACGCGCGGCAGGTCGGCGGCATCGATCCCCGGGCCGGTGTCTTGCACCTCGGCGTCGAGCCGAGCGCTGTCGCTGTCGTAGGACAGTTGCAGGCACACCGAGCCGCGCTGGGTGAACTTCACCGCGTTGCCCAGCAGGTTGTGCAGTACCTGGCGCACGCGGGCCGGATCGCCGCTGACCCAGCAGGGCAGCTTCAACTGCTGGGTCAGCCTGAACTCGAGCCCCTTGTCGGTGGCGCGAACGGTATACAGGTCAGCCAGGTTGCGCACCAGCGCACCGAGTTCGAAGACTTCGGTGCGCATCACGAACTGCCCGGCCTCGATGCGCGAGATGTCGAGCAGGTCGTTGATCAACCCCAGCAGGTGCGAACCCGACGATTCGATCAGCTGCAGCCGCCGCGACACCGCCGCGTCCTTGACCTGCAATTGCAGCACCCGTGCCACGCCGAGGATGCCGTGCAGCGGCGTACGCAGCTCGTGGCTGACGTTGCCGATGAACTGCGTCTTGACCGCGCTTTGGCGCAGCGCCAGCTTCAGCGCCTCGTCCTTCTCGATCGACAGGGCCTGCGCGCGCAGCCGCAGCGTCAGCATCTCGACCAGGCGCTTTTCCGACGCGGCCGCGGTGGCCAGCAGCAGCCCCAGCAGCATCAGCAGGCCGATGCCGCCGAGCGTGCCCGACTCGTCGCCGCGGCGCAGCAGGCCGAGCGCGGTCAGGCTCAGGATCGGCACGACATAGGCCGCGGTCGAGCGCTTGCTGAACTGCAAGCCGAAGGTGGCGACGCACGACACGCAGGCCATCACCGCCGACACCAGCGCGGTCAGCGGCATCGGCCCCGACACCAGCGCGAACGCCGCCACGCCCCACACGGTGCCGTCGGCCAGCAGCCAGGCATCGGTGCGGCGATGCCATTGCAAGCCGCCGGGTTGGCGCAGCCGCTCGTAGCGCAGGCTCAGGTGGATTCGGGCCGCCGCCACGCCGATCTTGGCGGCCAACCAGGCGTCGACGATCCAGGCCGCCACCACGTCGCCGCGCAACTGCAGCGCCAGCAACAGTGCAAAGGCGGTGGCGACGTAGGTGCCCAGCCGGGTGTGGCCGAGCACCATGCGCAGCTGCTCGTTGTCGACTTCCAGGCGCAGCGCGGGGTCCAGGTCGTGGCCGAAGCGTTCGCTGAAGCGCGACGGCCGAAACGGCCTGCTGCTTGGCGCCGGTGCCTGCATCGAGGTCAATGGAGCCGGCGCCGCGCTCACGTCTGGGTGGTCAGCGCATCGAAGCCGGTGGGCAGGTCGATGCGCAGCGCCTCGCAGGTCGAGCGCAGCAGCGCCGCGCGCTCGCCCTGCGGCACCTTCGGGATGCCGGCGGCCATCTCGCGCGCGAACTGGCTCAGCGCCAGCTCGCGATAGCGCGCCAGCGAACGCTGCCAGTCGCGCAGCAGCTGCAGCTTGGCCAGGCTGGCGCAGTGCTGGTAGTCGTCACCGAGCCGCACCGAGCCGCGACCCAGCTCCAGGTCGGCGAACAGCCCCGACAGCGGCAGCTGGAACTCTTCCGCGTCGCGGGTGCCCACCGCGGCGGGGTGGGCGGGGCGGGGTGACATCTCGCTCATCGCTGGGATCCTTCGTTCGTCTGTTTTCGTGCTTCGCGCCAGCCGGGTCGCGCTGCCGCGGCCGGTGACGGCCGCCAGACCGGCACTCGCGCGCGCTTGCGCCCGCGAACGATCCGGGCGCGCTGGCGATCATGCCATCGGCGCTGCCGCTGCCGGCGCCAACTATTGCGCGGCGTCAGCTGCGGCCGTCGGCCGATGAGGCGTTTCATTCACCGGCTGTTGCTCGCACCGCCAAACAGGTCGGGCTCGTCCGACAGCCGGGCGCGCTCGATCTGCAGCAGCTGCAGCTTGGTGCGCACGCCGCCGCGGGCGGAGAAGCCGCCCGCGCGCCCGTTGGCGCCGAGCACGCGGTGGCAGGGCACGATCGGCGCGAAGCGGTTGCGCGCCATCGCCTGGCCGACCGCCCGCGCGAGCTGGCGATCGCCGAGCCGCTCGGCCACCTGGCCGTAGCTGAGGGTGCTGCCGCAGGCGATGCGGCGCACGATGTCGTAGACCTGCGCGTGCAACGGCGGCACGCCGCGCAGATCCAGCGGCAGCGCCGAAAGATCGACCGCTTCGCCGCGCAGCAGTGCGCCGATGCCGTCGATGGCCTGCCGTGCCAGCGGCGTCGGTTCGGCCAACTGCGCGTCGGGCGCGCTGCGCAGCAGCTGGCGGCGCGCTTCGGCCGCGCTCGGCTCGGGCAGTTGGGCCGCGAGCACGCCGGCCGGGCTCCAGGCAACACCGCACCAGCCCAGCGGGGTGGGGAAGAGCGCGTAGCCGTCGTTCACGGCCGTCATTGTCGGGCCACCCGGCGCTCAAACCGGCGGCTGCCGCCGGGCGCGCCAGTGGCGCCACAGCGTCCAGCCCAGCGCGGCGGCCAGCACCGCGATCAATGCGACTTCTTCCACCGCATGCAGGCGCGGCAGCAGCCGTTGCAGCAGGTTGCCGAACTGGTAGCCCAGCACGCAAAAGGCCAGCGCCCACAGCGCCGCGCTCAGCAGGTTCAGCGCCACGAAGCGGGCGGGCGACACGCCCAGCGCCCCCAGCGCGATCGGCCCGGCGGTGCGCAGCCCGTACAGGAAGCGCACGCTGACGATCGCGGCGTTGGGGTGGCGTGCGAGCATCGGCTCGACCCGCCGCGCCTGCCGCGCCAGCGTCGGCCAGCGCGCGAGCAGCCGTCGGCCATGGCGGCGCCCCAGGTAGAAGTAGACCTGGTCGCCCAGCGTGCCGGCGGCGAAGGCCACCGCGATCACCAGCGGCAGCTGCAGCATGCCGCGGTGCGCGGCGAAGCCGGCGGTGATCAGGATCGATTCACCCTCGGCCAGCGCGCCGGCAAAGACAAAGGCGTAGCCGTACTGCGCGACCAGCGCCGACACGCTCATCGCAGCCGCCTTGGGTTGCGGCAGCGCTCGGGCGGGGCGGGGGCTGCGGCCATGGCCGATTGTGCGGCGCGTGATGCGCTAGGCTTGCCGGGGTCGTTCCAGCGCGGGCCTGACCGGTGTTCGCCTTCTTCGAAAAGCTCGTCGAGCCGTACCCCGACCGCCCGGCAGCGGTGCCGCCGCCGCGCTTCCTCGGCTTCGTCTGGAGCTGCAGCCACGGCCTGCGCGGCTACATCGGGCTGATGACGCTGTTCACCGCGGCGATCGGGGCGTTCGAGGCGCTGCTGTTCGCGGTGCTGGGGCGCATCGTCGACCGGCTGGCCGCGGTGCCGCGCGCCACGCTGTTTGCCGAGCATGGCGCCGCGCTGGCGCTGCTGGCGGCGGTGCTGCTGGGCAGCACCGGCCTGGTCGCGTTGCAAACGATGCTCAAGCACCAGGCGCTGGCCGGCAACTTCCCGATGCGGCTGCGCTGGAACTTCCACCGCGTGCTGCTCGGGCAGAGCCTGGCCTTCTTCCACGACGAGTTCGCCGGGCGCGTGGCCACCAAGCTGATGCAGACCGCGCTGGCGGTGCGCGACGTGTGGATGATCGTGGCCGACATCCTGGTGTTCGTGGTGATCTATTTCGTCACCATGGCCGCGGTCGTCGGCGGCTTCGACGCCTGGCTGCTGCTGCCCTTCGCCGGCTGGGTGCTGCTGTACATCGCCGCGCTGGCCTGGTTCGTGCCGCGGCTGGCGCGCAGCGCGAAGGCGCAGGCCGACGCGCGATCGCTGATGACCGGGCGCATCACCGACGCCTACACCAACATCGCCACGGTCAAGCTGTTCTCGCACGCCGGGCGCGAGGCCGCCTACGCGCGCTCGGCGATGCAGGAGTTCCTGGCCACGGTGCACCGCCAGATGCGGCTGATCAGCGGCTTCGAGGTCGTCAACCACCTGCTCGCGGTCGCGCTGATCGCGGCCACCGGCGGCGCCGCGCTGTGGCTGTGGTCGCGCGACGGGCTGGGCATCGGTGCGGTGGCCGCGGCGGCCGCGATGGCGCTGCGGCTGAACGGCATCTCGCACTGGGTGATGTGGGAGATGGCCGGGCTGTTCGAGCATGTGGGCACGGTGCAGGACGGCATGCGCACGCTGTCGCGTCCCAGCCAGGTGCGCGACCGCCCCGGCGCGGCGGTGCTGCGCGTGCCGCGCGGCGAAGTGCGCTTCGACCACCTGAGCTTTCGCTACGGCGGCGGCGCAAGGGTGATCGAAGGGCTGCAGCTGCAGGTGCGCGCGGGCGAGAAGATCGGCCTGGTCGGCCGCTCGGGTGCCGGCAAGAGCACCTTGGTCAACCTGCTGTTGCGCTTTCACGACCTCGAGCGCGGGCGCATCCTGATCGACGGCCAGGACATCGCCGCGGTGACGCAGGACAGCCTGCGCGCGTGCATCGGCATGGTCACGCAGGACAGCTCGCTGCTGCACCGATCGGTGCGCGACAACATCCTGTACGGCCGCCCGCAGGCCACCGAGGCCGAGATGGTTGCCGCCGCGCGCCGCGCCGAGGCGCATGAATTCATCGTCGGGCTGAGCGACGCAGCCGGGCGCGGCGGCTACGACGCCCACGTCGGCGAGCGCGGCGTCAAGCTGTCGGGCGGGCAGCGCCAGCGCATCGCGATTGCCCGCGTGATGCTCAAGGACGCGCCGATCCTGCTGTTGGACGAGGCCACCAGCGCGCTGGACAGCGAGGTCGAGGCGGCGATCCAGACCAGTCTGTACCGGCTGATGCAAGGCAAGACGGTGATCGCGATCGCGCACCGGCTGTCCACCATCGCCGCGATGGACCGCCTGGTGGTGCTCGATCGCGGCCGCATCGTCGAAGTCGGCGACCACGCCACGCTGCTGGCGTGCGGCGGGCTGTATGCGCGGCTGTGGGCGCGCCAAAGCGGCGGCTTCCTGATCGACGACGGCGATGCGCCCGCCGCGGCCGATGCCGACGATCGGCCCGGCGAGCGCCCCGGCGTCGTGCCGTCCGAGCCCGAACTGACGCTGCCGCCGGCGCCGCGGTGACTTGCGTCACGCCCACCGCGCGCTTCGCGCTGGCGGTGGCGTTGCGCCGTTTCAGTGCGCGGCGCCGGTGGCCGAAGTTGCGGCTGCGCTGCTCGTTCGAGCCCGAGGCAGCGCTGCGTGCGTACCCCGTACCAGCCGCCGTACCCGCCGCCGTGTCAGCCCTCATGTCAGCCGTCATGCCCGTCGCATTGCCGCAGCCCTTGGACCGCTGGCTGTTCGGAGCCGATCCGAAGCAGCGGGTGCGCGTGCGGCGCACGCTGCTGGCCTCGGCCATCTACCTGCTGGCCGCGCTCGCGCAGTGGTGGGCGGCGCGCATCGGGCTGGCCGATCCGGCGCTGGCCGGTGTGCTGATCGTGTGCCTGTTCCCCGGCATGTTCGGTTTTTACCTGCTGCTGCGCAGCGGCGGGTCGGGCCGGTTCGCCGACCCGGCGTGCACGCTGCAGCAGATGGTGTTCGCGATCGTGGCGATGGCCGCGGCCTACGTGATCAATCCGCCGCTGCGCGGCATGCTGTTGATGCTGGTCGCGCTGGTGTTGATGTTCGCGGCCTTCATGCTCGACCCGCGGGCCTCGCGCGCGCTGGGATTCTTTGCGGTGATCTCGCTGGCGCTGGTGATGCTGGCGATGGCCAGCCATGCGCCGCAGGTGTTCGACCCGACGATCGAGCGCATCCACTTCGCGTTCGCGGCGGTGGTGCTGCCCACGGTGTCGATGCTGGCCGGCGAGCTGTCGGCGATGCGCACGCGGCTGAAGCGGCAGCGCAGCGAGCTGGTCGGCGCGCTCGAGCGCATCCACAAGCTGGCCACGCGCGACGACCTGACCGGGCTGGTCAACCGCCGCCACATGACCGAGCTGGCAGCAATGGAGCAGCGCCGCGCGCTGCGCAGCGGCACGCAGCCGTGCCTGTGCCTGGTGGACATCGACCACTTCAAGCGCATCAACGACCAGCACGGCCACGGTGCCGGCGACGAGGTGCTGCGCCTGTTCTCGCGCCATGCCTGCGCGGCGATGCGCGAGACCGACGTGCTGGCGCGCTGGGGCGGCGAGGAGTTCCTGGTGCTGATGCCCGACACCCGGGCCGATGAAGCACGCACCGGCATCGAACGGCTGCGCCGCGTGCTCGCGCGCGACGACGCCTGGGGCGAACAAGCGCACCTTCGCGTGAGCTTTTCGGCCGGGCTGACCGCCTGGCGCCCGGGCGAGCCGCTGCGCGATGCGCTGGCGCGTGCCGACGACGCGCTGTACGCGGCCAAGGCCGGCGGCCGCGACCGGCTGGTCGAACGCTGACGCGCCGGCCTCGGGCTGCGTGCAGCCGGCCGGCTGCACGCGCGCGCCGTGCAGCCGGCATCGCACAACTTTACAAAGGCGCCCCAAGCCGGCAATGCGGCGTCCGCACAATGCCGGCCATGCAATCGACTCCACGGCTTGCGGCCGCGGCGCTCGCGCTGGTGCTGGGCGGCTGCGCGGTCGGCCCCGACTACCGCGCGCCGCAGCCTGATCTGCCGCCCGCCTGGGCCGCTGGCGAGGCGGCCGCTGCTGGCGCCACGCCGAACGACGCCACTGCGGGCGCCACGGCCGAAGCGCCGCAACCGATGGCCGATCCGGCCTGGTGGCGCCGCTTCGGCGACCCGGTGCTCGACCAACTGGTCGAACGCGCGCTGGCCGCCAACACCGACCTGCGCAGCGCCGGCGCGCGGCTGCGCGCGGCGCGCGCGTACAGCGCGCAGGCCGAGGGCGCGCTGTGGCCCAGCGTCGGCGCCTACGGCACGGCCTCGCGCGCCAGCGAGGGCGGCCGCGGCGCGACCTCGGCCTACGGTCTGGGCTTCGACGCCGGCTGGGAGATCGACCTGTTCGGCGGGCTGCGCCGCGGCGCCGAAGCCGCTGCCGCCGCGGCCGACGCCAGCGCCGCCACGCTGGCCGCCGTGCAGGTGACGCTGGTGGCCGAGGTGGCGCGCGACTACGTGCTGCTGCGCGCCTACCAGCTGCGGCTGCGCATCACCCAGGACAACCTGGACAACCAGGCGCAGACGCTGCAGCTGACCGAATGGCGTGCGCAGGCCGGGTTGGCGGGCTCGCTCGACGTCGAGCAGGCGCGGGCCAACGCCGAGCAAACGCGCGCCCAGCTGCCATTGATGGTGGACGCGATCGCGCAGACCCGGCACGCGCTGGCGGTGCTGCTGAACCAGGCGCCGCAGTCGCTGAACGCGCTGCTCGGCGACACCGCCGCAATCCCCAGCGCCGCGGCGCAGCCGCTGCTGGGCGTGCCCGCCGACCTGTTGCGGCGCCGCCCCGACATCGTCGCCGCTGAGCGCAGTCTGGCCGCGGCCACCGCGCGCATCGGCGTGGCCGAGGCGGCGCGCTACCCGTCGCTGCAGCTCAGCGGCACGCTCGGGCTGCAGGGCGCGGCGCTGTCGGCGCTCAGCGGCAGCGGCGCGGCGACGCGGCTGATCGCCGGCAGCCTGACGGCGCCGATCTTCGACGCCGGCCGGCTGCGCCAGCAGGTGCTGATCCAGACCGCCGAGCAGGAACAGGCGCTGGCCGCCTACGAAGCCGCGCTCAGCGGCGCGCTGCGCGACGTCGAGGACGCGCGCTCGGCGCTGGCCAACGGCCGCGAGCGCGGCGCGGCGCTGGCGCAGGCGGTGCAGGCGGCGCGCAATGCGGCGTTGCTGGCCAGCTTTCGCTACCGCTCGGGCCTGGTCGACTTCCAGACCGTGCTCGACACCGAACGCAGCCTGCGCAGCCTGCAAGACAGCCAGGCCGCGACCCAGGCCGACACCGTGATCGCGATGATCCAGCTCTACAAGGCCCTGGGCGGCGGCTGGTCCGAAGGCGCTACCCGATGACGACTTCCAAACAAGACGCCGGCGCTGCCGCGCTGGACGACCTGCTCGGTGCCGGCGCGGCGCGACCCTGGTGGCGCCGCCCGGCCACCTGGCTGCTGCTGGCGCTGCTGCTCGCGGCGGCCATCGCTGCGGCGCTGGTCTGGCAGGGGCGCGTGGCCAAGGCGCAGCAGGGCCCGCGCTTCCAGACCGAGGCGGTGCAACGCGGCACGCTGGACGTCAAGGTCGTGGCCAACGGCACGCTGGCGCCGACGCTGACCGTCAACATCGGCAGCGAGCTGTCGGGCACCGTGGCCAGGGTGCTGGTGGACATCAACGACCAGGTGGCCAAGGGCCAGGTGCTGGTCGAGCTGGACACCGCCAAGCTGCGCGACCAGATCGCGCGCTCGCGTGCGTCGCTGGCCTCGGCCGAGGCGAGGGTGGCGCAGGCCGCGGCGACGCTGAAGGAGGCGCGCGCCAACCTCGCGCGCATGCAGGAGGTGTCGCGCCTGTCGGGCGGGCGCGTGCCCTCGGCCACCGAGTTCGACACCGCGCGCGCCAACGCCGAGCGCGCGCTGGCCGACGAGGCCGCGGCGCGCGCGTCGGTGGCCGATGCCAAGGCGGCGCTGCGCGTCGACGAGACCAACCTGGGCAAGGCCTCGATCCGCGCGCCGATCGACGGCGTGGTGCTGACACGCTCGGTCGAACCCGGCAACGCGGTGGCCGCGTCGCTGCAGGCGGTGACGCTGATGACCCTGGCCGCGGACCTGAAGCGCATGAAGCTGCAGGTCAACGTCGACGAAGCCGACGTCGGCCTGGTGCACGACGGCCAGAGCGCCACTTTCACCGTCGCCGCCTGGCCCAACCGCAGCTTCCCGGCAACCATCACCCGCGTCGGCTTCGGCTCGACCACCAAGGAAAACGTCGTCACCTACGTCGCCGAGCTGCGCGTGGCCAACGACGAGCTGCTGCTGCGCCCGGGCATGACCGCCACCGCCAGCATCGCCGCGGTGCAGCGCGCCGGCGTGCTGCTGGTGCCGAACGCGGCGCTGCGCTTCACGCCGGCCGGGCCATCGGCGGCGCCGAGCGCGCCGGCCGATGGCGGCGGCATCGTTGCCAAGCTGATGCCGCGGCCGCCGCGCGGGCCGGCCAAGCGCGCCGGCAGCGCCGAGTCGCGTGGCGGCGAGCGCCAGCTTTGGCTGCTGCGCGACGGCGCCGCCGTGCCGGTGGCGGTGCGCGCCGGCCTGAGTGATGGCCGCCGCACCGAGGTCGAAGGCGATCTGCGCGAGGGCGAGGCGGTGATCGTCGAGCAGCTCGCGGCCGCGCCGTGAGTGCTGCTGCCGCGGCCGCGGCGCCGCCGTTGATCCGCCTGCGCGGCGTGACCCGCGTCTATGGCCGCGGCGATGCCGCGGTGCACGCGCTGGCCGGGGTGGATCTCGACATCGAGGCTGGCGAGTTCGTCGCCATCATGGGCCCCAGCGGCTCGGGCAAGTCCACCGTGATGAACATCCTGGGCTGCCTGGACATGCCCAGTGCCGGACAGTACCTGTTTCGCGGTGTGCACGTCGAGCGGCTGTCGCGCGACCAGCGCGCGCGGCTGCGGCGCCGCCACCTGGGCTTCGTGTTCCAGGGCTTCAACCTGCTGGCGCGCACCAGCGCGCTCGAAAACGTCGAGCTGCCGCTGCTGTACCGCGGCGAGCCGGCGGCGCAGCGCCACGCCGCGGCGCGCGCCGCGCTGGCTGCGGTCGGGCTGCAGGGCCGCGAGGGCCACACGCCGGCCGAGCTGTCGGGCGGCCAGCAGCAGCGCGTGGCGATCGCGCGCGCCATCGTCACCCAGCCCACCGTGCTGCTGGCCGACGAGCCCACCGGCAACCTGGACACGCAGCGCAGCCGCGAGATCATGGAGCTGCTGTCGGGGCTGAACCGCGAGCGCGGCATCACCGTGCTGATGGTCACGCACGAGCCCGACATGGCCGAGTACGCGCGCCGCACCGTGCGCTTCGTCGATGGCCTGATCGCCGCCGACACGCGCCAGCCGCTGATCGAGGCCGCGTGATGAAGCCCCCATGCTCACTGCGTTCGCTGCCCCCCGAGGGGGCGCTCAGTACCTTCGGAACGGCCGGGCGGTACTGAAATGCTGTGGAACAGCCTGCTGCTGGCGCTGCGCTCGATCCGGCGCAACCTGCTGCGCTCGTTCCTGACCGTGCTGGGCGTGGTCATCGGCGTCAGCGCGGTGGTGACGATGGTCACGCTGGGGCAGGGCGCCACCGCGGCGGTGCGCAGCCAGATCGCCGGGCTGGGCAGCAACCTGCTGCAGGTGCGTCCCGGCCAGCGCCTCGGGCCGGGCTCGGACATCGGCGTGCCCTCGTTCACCGAGGCCGACGCGCAGGCCATCCAGGCGCAGATCGGCGGGCTGCGCGCGGTGGCGCCCGAGGTGCGCTCGGCCGCTACCGTGGTGCACGGCGCGCGCAACTGGTCGACCAGCCTGATCGGCACCACCAACGCCCACTTCGACACCAGCAACTGGACGCTGGCGGCGGGCCGGCGCTTCGAGGAACACGAAGAGCGCGCCGGCGCGGCGGTGTGCGTCATCGGTGCCACGGTGCAGCGCGAGCTGTTCGCCGGCCTGGACCCGCTGGGCCGGCAACTGCGCGTGAAGAGCTTTTCGTGCGAGGTGGTGGGCGTGCTCGCCTCCAAGGGCCAGGCGGCGATGGGCATGGACCAGGACGATCTGGTGGTGCTGCCGCTGCGCACGCTGCAGCGCCGGGTCACCGGCACCACGCGCGTCAACACGCTGCTGGTGTCGGTGCGCGACGAGCACGGCATCGACCGCGCCAAGGCCGCGCTGACGCAACTGCTGCGCGAGCGGCGCAAGCTCGGCGACAACGACGACGACAACTTCAACGTGCTCGACACGCGGCAGATCTCCGACACGCTGTCGGGCACGACCCGGGTGATGACGCTGCTGCTGGGCGCGGTGGCGGCGGTGAGCCTGCTGGTGGGCGGCATCGGCATCATGAACATCATGCTGGTCAGCGTCACCGAGCGCACGCGCGAGATCGGCGTGCGCTTGGCGATCGGCGCGCTCGAGCGCGAGGTGCTGATGCAGTTCCTGATCGAGGCGGTGGTGCTGGCCGCGCTGGGCGGCATCGTCGGCGTGCTGCTGGCGGTGGCGACCAGCGTGGGGCTGGCGCAGGTGATGGCCGTGCCGTACCAGTTCAACCCCGGCATCAACGCGCTGGCGCTGGGTTTCGCAGCGGCGATCGGGGTGCTGTTCGGCTACTTCCCGGCGCGGCGCGCGGCGCGGCTGGACCCGATCGACGCGTTGCGGCACGAGTAGACCGGCCGCGGCGGCGGTGGTGCACTGTGCACTACCCCGCCGCGGCTCAGACGACGTTCAGTTCGTGCAGCGGCTGGTTCGCGAGCACGCGCGCCCAGCCCAGCCGCGACAGGTCCAGCGTGCGAAACCCGCCGTGCAGCACCAGCTCGCTCAACGCGCGGCCGACCGCCGGCGCGTGCTGCAGCCCGTGGCCGCTGAAGCCGTTGGCGAACAGCAGGTTGTCGACCTCGGGGTGCGCGCCCAGGATCATGTTGTGGTCCAGCAGGTTCAGGTCGTAGTGCCCGGCCCAGGCGCGCGTCACGCGCAGCGCTTCGAAGCCCTCGACGCGCGCGGCCAGCGTCGGCCAGATGATGTCGTCGAACAGGCTGTGCGTGACCTCGAAGTCGTCGCAAGGCGGGTCTTCGTCTTCGGGCGGCGCGACGCCGCACAGCCAGCCGTCGCCTTCGGGACGGAAGTACACGCCGCTGGGGTCGATCACCAGCCCGCAGCCCGGGGTGCGCGCCGGGCTGCGCACGTGGAACACGCAGCGCTTGCGCGCTTGCACCGGCAACTCGATGCCGGCGCTGCGCGCCAGCGCCGCGGCGCCGGTGCCGGCGGCGTTGATCACCACGCCGCAGCCGATGCGCGTGCCGTCGTCCAGCTCCACGCCCTGCAGCCTCGAGCCTTGGCGCAGCGCGCGCACGACGCACCCTTGGCGATAACGAACGCCCAGCGCGATCGCCTTGCGCCGCAGCGCCATCAGCAGGCTGTAGGCGTCGAGCCAGCCTTCGCCGGCCAGGCCGAGCGAGCCGGCGGCCAGGTCGTGCACGCGCAGCCAGGCAAAGCGCGCGTGCAGCTGGTGCGGTTGCAGCAGTTGCGCCTGCACGCCCAGCGCGCGCTGGGTGCGGTGGTTGTGCTGCAGCACGCCCAGGCCGGCCCTGCTCGCCAGGAACAGGTAGCCGCCCTCGCGCCAGCCCAGGTCGGGTGCGTCGGCGCCGGCTTGCAGCAGCGTGCCGGCCGCGGCGATGAACTCGCTGCCGAACATCGACATGCGGATGTTCTCCGGCGTGGAGAACTGGTGGCGCACCGAGGCCACCGAGCGTGTGGTGGCGCAGGCCTGGTAGCTCGGGTCGCGCTCGAGCACCAGCACGCTGCCGCTGAACTGCGGCGCGGCGGCCAGGAAGTACGCCGCGGCGCTGCCCACCGCGGCGCCACCGACGATCACGACATCGTGCTGTTCCATGGGTGCACACGCCCGGCGCGGTCGAGGCCGGCGCACCAGAGGCTGGCGCACCAGAGGCTGGCGCATATCATCCCCGCGATGATCGCAGAGCCCACGCACGCCAACGCCCCTGCTCCGCCGCGCTTCGAATCGCTGCAACTGCAAGTCCAAGGCGGCATCGGCCGCCTCACGCTGAATCGGCCGAAGCACTTGAACGCGCTGTCGCCGGCGCTGCTGCGCGAGTTGATCGCGGCCAGCCGCTGGCTGGCGGACCAGCCCGAGCTGCGCGTGCTGGTGCTCGGTGGTGCCGGCCGCGCGTTTTGCGCCGGCTTCGACCTGGACGCGATGCGCGCCGCGGGCGTCGATCTGGACCACGACAGCGCCGACCTCGGCCGGCGCATGGTCGAGGCCTTCGAATCGATTCCGGCGATCACTCTGGCCGCGGTGAACGGCCATTGCGTCGGCGGCGGGCTGCTGCTGGCGGGCATCTGCGATCTGCGCATCGCCGCCGGCGACGCGCAGTTCTCGATCCCCGAGATGCGCATCGGCATCCCGCTGGCCTGGGGCGGCGTGCCGCGGCTGATCCGCCTGCTCGGGCCGGCGGTGGCGATGGAGCTGGTGCTGGACTGCAACCGCTTCGATGCGGCCCAGGCGCTGTCCTGGCGCTTCGTCAACCGCGTCGTGCCGGCGGCCGAGCTGCAAGCGCAGGCCGCGGCCTGGGCGCAGCGGCTGGCGCAGCTGCCGCTGCAGGCGCTGCGCAGCAGCAAGCGGCGCTTCGCCGCGGCAGCCGAAAGCCTGTGCAGCGGCGCCGGCAGCGAGGTCGATGCCGATGCGCTGCTCGCCGCGATGCGCGATCCCGAGACGCAGGCGATGCAGCGACGCTACATCGCCGCGCGGCGCGGTTGAGAGCCCCGAGCATGGCCGGCGCCAGCTTGCTCGCCCTCATCGACGACATCGCCAGCGTGCTGGACGATGTCGCCTCGCTGACCAAGGTCGCGACCAAGAAGACCGCCGGCGTGCTCGGCGACGACCTGGCGCTGAACGCGCAGCAAGTCACCGGCGTGTCGCCGCAGCGCGAGCTGCCGGTGGTGTGGGCGGTGGCCAAGGGCTCGCTGTGGAACAAGGCGATCCTGGTGCCGCTGGCCTTGCTCGTCAGTGCGTTCGCGCCGTGGGCGGTGACGCCGCTGCTGATGATCGGCGGCGCCTTCCTGTGCTTCGAGGGCATGGAAAAGCTCGCGCACCGCTTCTTGCACCGCGCTGAGGCGCCCGCTGTTCAGCACGACGAGGTGTCGCGCAAGCTGGCCGACCTGGCGCTGGACCCGGTGGCCTTCGAGAAAGACAAGATCAAGGGCGCGATCCGCACCGACTTCGTGCTGTCGGCCGAGATCATCGCGATCACGCTGGGTGCGGTGGCCACCGCCGCCTTCGGCACCCGCGTGGCGGTGCTGGTGGGCATTGCGCTGCTGATGACGGTGGGCGTGTACGGCTTCGTCGCCGGCATCGTCAAGCTCGACGACGCCGGGCTGCACCTGTCGCGCAGCGACCCGGCGCAGCCGCTGAGCGGGCTCAAGCGCGCGCTCGGCCACGGCCTGCTGCGCACCGCGCCGTGGTTGATGAAGGCGTTGTCGGTGGCCGGCACCGCGGCCATGTTCCTGGTGGGCGGGGGCATCCTCACCCACGGTGTGCCGCGGCTGGACCACGCGATCGACGCGCTGGCCGCGGCGGCAGGCGCGCTGCCGCTGGGCGCCTTGCTGCAAGCACTGACGCCGATGCTGCTGGATGCGCTGGTGGGCATGGCGGCCGGCGCGGTGATCGTGCTCGTGGTGACGTTGCTGGGCCGCCTGCGCGGCCGCGGTTGATCTTGCTATTTGCCAACCGAACCCGGTAGTTTTGCGCCCCACGCCGGGCGGCGGCGCGACTAGCATGCGCCCCATGATCTCGATGCAAGGCGTGCCCTGCGCGCTGATCGCGCGCAACGAATCGTGGGTGCGCAAGCAGGCACAGGCGCTGTCGCGGCACCTGCCGTCCAACGTCGACCGAGCCGACCTGATCCAGGTGGGCCTGATCGCGGTGGCCCAGGCGGCGCTGGGTTTTCAGTGGCCCGGCGAACGCGACACGCCCGAGGCGACCGAGGCCTTCGTGCGCTATGCGCGCTCGCGCGTCAAGGGTGCGATGCTCGACGAACTGCGCCAGATGGACCACCTCGGCCGCGGCCACCGGCGCAAGATCAAGGCGGTGCAGATCGCGCGCGAGCGGCTGCGCAACGCGCACGGCCGCGAGCCGACGCTGGCGCAGCTGGCCGCGCTGTGCGAGATGAGCATCGACGAGCTTGCCAAGCTCGAGCACGCCGAAGCGCAAGGGCGCGCGCTGAACAGCGCCAGCGGCGACGACGCCGACCCCGAGATGCGCGAGCCATCGGCGGCGACGCCGCACGACGAGGTCGAAGCCCGGGTCGACACCGCGATCGTGCTGCGCCGGCTCGAGCGCTTCTTCGCGGCGCTGCCGCCGCGCGAGCGCCGGGTGATCGACGCCTACCTCGGCGTCGGCTTGACGCCGACCCAGCTCGCGGCCGAGCTGAAGGTGTCGCCGTCGCGCGTGTCGCAGATGTTCAAGGCGCTGGTGCAGCGCACCGCGCTGCACTTCGGCCAGGACCCCAAGCGCGCGGTCGATCGTTTGCCTGAAGGCGCGCCCGACGCCTTCGAGCGCCGCGTCGCGCTGCGCGAGCTCGAACTGGCCAGCGGCAGCAGTGACGGCGCGTGGGGCCGTTTGATGGAACGTGCTCTGACCCGCTCGATCGGCCCGCACGACGCCAAAGCTGCGGCGGACGCACCCGCCGATCGGCTGCGGGTGGACAGCGAGACCCGCTGGGGCTGATCCCGCCGGCTGCCCCCCGGCCAAGTGCCAGCCTGCCCGCGTCGGCCCGGGCTGCGCTAGGCTCGGGCGCAATTGCGAAGGAGGGCCACGCCGTGGATGCCGCCAACCTGCTGCTGCAACGCGCCACCGAGTTCGCGCGCGACGTCGTGATGCCCGGCGCGCCGCGCTGGGAAGCCGATCGGCGCATCGCGCACGAGGCCCTCGCCGCCGCAGCCGCGATCGGCTTGACCGGCATCGAAGTGCCGCAGCCGTTCGGCGGCCTGGGCCTGGGCTACCGGGTCAAGGCGCAGGTGGCCGAAGTGCTGGGCGCGGCCGACTTCGCCTTCACGATGTCGCTGCTGAACACGCACAACGTGGCGGCCAAGCTGGCGCGCGAGGCCAGCACCGGGCTGGCGCGGCGTTACCTGCCCGATCTGCTGCAGGCACGACGCCTGGGCTGCACCGCGCTGACCGAGCCGGGCGCCGGCTCGGACTTCGGCGCAATCACGACGCGGGCCACGCGCATCGCGGCGGGCTGGCGGCTGGACGGCGCCAAGGCGTGGATCACCAACGCGGCGGCGGCCGACGTGATCGTGCTGTACGCGCAGACCGAGGCCGGCAGCGGCGCACGCGGCATCGCGTGTTTCTTGGTCGACGCGACGCGTGCCGGTTTCGTGCGCGAGCCAGCGTTCGCGCTGACCGGCCAGCACGCGATCGGCGCCGGCGGCTTTGGCCTGGAGGGCTACGCCGTCAGCGACCAGGAGATGCTGCAGCCGCCGGGGCGCGCCTTCAAGTCGGCGCTGCGCTCGATCAACGGTGCGCGCTGCTATATCGCCGCGATGTGCAACGGCATGGTCGGCGAGGCGCTGCGCGTGGCGGGCGGCCACGGCCGGCAGCGCTACAGCTTCGGCCAGCCGCTGGCCGCGCACCAGGGCTGGCGCTGGCGGCTCGCCGAGGCGGCGACCGAACTGGCGGCGTCGCGCCTGCTGGTGGCGCAGGCGGCCGAGCGCATCGACGCGGGCGCGGATGCGCAGCTCGCGGCGGCGCAGGCCAAGCTGTTCGCCACCCGCATGGCCGAGCGCCAGCTGCCGGCGCTGGCGCAGGCGATGGGCGCCGAAGGCTTGCGCCAGCACCATCCCTTCGGCCGCCACCTGGCGGGCGCGCGGGTGGCCTGCTTGGTCGACGGCTCGAGCGAGATGCTGCTCGAGCGCATCGCGCAGGCCGCCGGCAGCGATGGATCCCGAAAGTCGATGCTCGCTGCAGACCGATCGGCACGCGCGTAGATTGCAGACCTCTCGCTCGTCGGCCGTCGCAGGCGATGGCGGCCTCGCCGCACGGCCGCCACGCATCGACCGCCTTGCAGCCACGCCCGTCGTGGCCGGAGAAGGCATATGGCCGCCTACATCACCTTGGCAAGTTTTACCGACCAGGGCGCACGCAACATCAAGGACTCGCCGGCACGCTTCGGCGCGTTCAAGGCAGCGGCCGAGGCTGCCGGCGTGTCGGTCAAGAGCGTTCATTGGACGACGGGCGCCTGCGATCTGGTGCTGATCATCGAAGGGCCGGAGGAGGCGGTCATGAGGGTCGCGCTCGAGACCGCTGCGCTTGGCAACGTGCGCACGCAGACGATGCGCGGCTTCACGCTCGAAGAGATGACGAAGCTGGTGGCCGGCCTGGGCTGACACGTGGCCCCGCGCGGGGCTGCGTCGCAAGCGCCGGCATCCCTGGTGTCGCGGCGCTTCGACTCTGCGGCCGGTCCGTTCGCGCTGGCAGCGCGCCGGTGCCAGCTACTTCGCCCAACTGTCCTTCAGCGCGGTGATGCGGTTGAACACCGGCGCGCCGGCCGCGTGGTCCTTGCGGTCGGCGACGAAGTAGCCGTGGCGCTCGAACTGGAAACGCTCGTCGGCGTTGGTGCCGGCCAGCGACGGCTCGAGCCAGCCCGTCAGCACCTTGCGGCTGTCGGGGTTCAGGCAGTCCTTGAAGTCGCGGCCGGCGGCGTCGGGCTGCGCTTCGGTGAACAGCCGCTCGTACAGCCGCACCTCGGCGCGCAGGCCGTCGTGCGCCGCCACCCAGGTGAGCACGCCCTTGGTCTTGACCGCATCAGCCCCCGGCGTGCCGCTGCGCGTGTCGGGGATCAATTCGGCCTGCACTTCGGCCACTTCACCGCCCGCGCCCAGCGTGTAGCCGGTGCAGCGGATCACGTAGCCGTACTTCAGCCGCACCACGCTGCCTTCGATGCGCTTGCCGTTGGCATCGCTGCGCGGCGGGCTCAGCCGGTGGTAGCCGCGCGGCGGCTCGATCATGAAGTCCTCGCGCTCGATCCAGACCTCGGGCCCGAGCGTGAACTCGCGCGTGCCGCGCTCGCCCTGGCCCGGGAAGCGTGGCGCGGTGCAGGGCAGGGTCTGGCCGCGGCCGATGACCTGGTCCCAGTTGCTCAGCACCAACTTCAGCGGGTCGAGCACCGCCATCGCGCGCGGCGCCTTGGCGTCCAGGTCGTCACGCAGCGCGATGTCCAGCGCGCTGTAGTCGATCCAGCCACCGGCCTTGCTGACGCCGCTGCGCTCGGCCAGCAGGCGCAGGCTCTCGGGCGTGTAGCCGCGCCGGCGCATGCCCACCAGCGTGGGCAGGCGCGGGTCGTCCCAGCCGTCGACCACGCCTTGTTCGACCATCTGGCGCAGCTTGCGCTTGCTGGTGACGATGTTGGTCAGGTTCAGCCTTGCAAACTCGTACTGCTTGGGCAGCGGGTGCGCGAGCAGGCCGAGTTCGGCCAGGCGCTCCAGCACCCAGTCGTAGAACGGGCGCTGGTCCTCGAATTCGAGCGTGCAGATGCTGTGCGTGATCTGCTCGAGCGCGTCCTCCAGCGGGTGCGCGTAGGTGTACATCGGGTAGATGCACCAACGGTCGCCGGTGTTGTGGTGCGTGGCGCGCTTGATGCGGTACAGCGCCGGGTCGCGCAGGTTGATGTTGGGCGATGCCATGTCGATCTTGGCGCGCAGCACCATCGCGCCGTCGGCGTGCTGCCCGTCGCGCATCTGCCGAAAACGCGCCAGGTTCTCGGCCGGGCTGCGATCGCGGAACGGGCTGTCGGTGCCGGGCGTGGCGAAGTCGCCGCGGCTGGCGCGCATCTGGTCGGCACTTTGTTCGTCGACGTAGGCCAGGCCGGCTGCGATCAGCGCTTCGGCCGCGCGGTACATGAAGTCGAAGTAGTCGCTGGCGTAGTACAGGTGCTCGCGCACGCTGCCGTCGGGGTAGGCGGCGCGCCAGTCGTAGCCCAGCCAGTGCACCATCTCGACGATGGCGTCGACGTACTCCTGCTCTTCCTTCTCGGGGTTGGTGTCGTCGAAGCGCAGGTGGCAGATGCCGCCGTACTGCTGCGCCAGATGGAAGTTCAGCCAGATGCTCTTCGCGTGGCCGACGTGCAGGTAGCCGTTGGGCTCGGGCGGGAAGCGCGTGCGGATGCGCGCCGGGTCGATCTGCCCGGCCGCGTGGTGCGCGGCGTCGCCGGGCGTGCCGCCGAAACGGCGGTTGGCATAGGTGCCGGCTTCGAGGTCGCGTTCGATCGCCGCGCGCACGAAATTGCCGGGCGTTGCGAGCTTGGCGGGCTCTTCTTTGGGGGCGCAGGACATGCCGGCGATTCTATCGAGCACCCCTGCGCGGGCAGGGCGCGGGCTGCGGGTCCGAGCGCGCGGCGGGCGGCGTTCCCGGCGTGTTCCACGTTCTTGGGGGTTGACACCATACATACCGGTCGGTACGTTGCATACCAACCAGTCTGTTTCCTATGGCCCCGATCACCACCGATTCCCGTGCCCGGCTGCTCGACGCCGCGCTGGCGACGATCCGCCGCAAGGGTTACGCCGCCACCACGGTCGACGACCTGTGCGCCGCCACGCAGTTGTCCAAGGGCAGCTTCTTCCACCACTTCAAGAGCAAGGAACACTTGGCACTCGCGGCGGCGCAGCACTGGAACGACAGCACCGGCGCGCTCTTCGCCAGCGCGCCGTACCAGCAGGTGGCCGATGCGCGCGCACGGCTGCTGGCCTACATCGACTTTCGCACTGCGCTGGCGCAAGGCGAGTTGCCCGACATCAGCTGCTTGCTCGGCACGCTGGCGCAGGAGACCTACGCCACGCACCCGGCGATCCGCGAGGCCTGCCGCGCCGGCATCGAAGGCCACGCGATGACGCTGGTGCCGACCATCGCCGAAGCCAAGGCGCGCCATGCGCCCAAAGCGAAATGGACGCCGCAGAGCCTGGCGCTGTTCACGCAGGCCGCGCTGCAAGGCGCCTTCGTCGTCGCCAAGGCCGCAGGCGACGCGCAGGCCGCGGCGCCGTTGATCGCGCACCTGCGCACCTACGTGCAAGGCCTGCTCGGCGGCGAGCCGGCCGCGGCTAGCCCCCGAAGCACTCCCCGACGTAGACCCAAGCGATGAGAGTCGAGCCCTATCTGATGTTCGCCGGCCGCGGTGCCGCAGCGCTGGGTCTCCACCCTGACGGGAGAGCCTGATGAACCACATCGATGGCTTTGTCGCCGCCGTGCCCGACCACCGGCGCGAGGATTACCTCGCCTTCGCGCGCAAGTTCGCCGCGCTGTTCAAGGAGTACGGCGCGCTGCGCGTGGTCGATTGCTGGGGCGACGACGTGCCCGAAGGCAAGCTCACCTCGTTTGCGCTGGCGGTCAAGCGCGAGCCCGCAGTGACGGTGATCTTCGGCTGGGTCGAGTGGGCCGACAAGGCGGCGCGCGATGCCGGCTGGCGCAGGATCGAAGCCGACCCGCGCATGGACCCGGGCGCGAGCGCGATGCCCTTCGATGGCAAACGCATGATCTTCGGCGCCTTCCAGACCATCTCCGACCTGTAGAGCACACCCCGAGGAGCCACCATGCAGTTCGCCCCCTACCTCAACTTCGACGGCAACTGCGCCGAAGCCTTTGCCTTCTACGCCAAGCTGTTCCAGGGGACTATCGTCCACCAGGGCACCTACGGCGAGATGCCGGCATCCGAAGGCATGCCGCCGCTGCCCGAGGCGGCCAAGAGCCGCATCATGCACGTGCACCTGCAGATCAAGGACCAGTCGTTGATGGGTTCCGACGCGATGCCGGGCGCGCAGGCGAGCTGCGGCGGCTTCGAGCCCGTGCAGGGTTTTTCGGTCTCGATCCAAGCCGCCAGCGTCGACGAAGGCCGCCGCTTGTTCGACGCGCTGGCCCAGGGTGGGCAGGTCACGATGCCCTTTGCCGCCACCTTCTGGTCGCCCGGCTTCGGCATGGTGCGCGACCGCTTCGGCACGCCGTGGATGGTCAACGTGCCGGGGCAAGCCTGAGCAGGCTCAGACACGCAGTCCAGCCAGGAGACCTTCATGACCGAGCGCACCGTCCACCTGCACCGCGTGCTGCGTTGCCCGCCGCACAAGCTGTACCGCGCCTTCACCGAGGCCGGCGCGATGGCCAAGTGGCTGCCGCCGCACGGCTTCACCTGCAGCGTGCAGCAGTTCGACGCCCGCGTCGGCGGCAGCTTTCGCATGTCGTTCCACGACTTCGGCAGCGGCCACAGCCATTCCTTCGGCGGCGAGTACCTCGAACTCGTGCCCGACGAATTGATCCGCTACACCGACCGCTTCGACGATCCGAACCTGCCCGGCGAGCTGCAGGTCACCGTGCGCCTGAAGGCGGTGAGCTGCGGCACCGAGCTGGACATCACCCAGGCCGGCATCCCAGAGCTCATCCCGCTGGAGATGTGCTACCTGGGCTGGCAGGACTCGCTCGCGCAGCTGGCAGCGCTGGTGGAAGCGCAGACCGGCGCATAGCCGCTCGCAGGAGACCCCAGATGATCAATGCCGACTTCGCCTGCCCGCATTTGCTGAAGCTCGAACGCACGCTGGCCGCGCCGCGCGCCGCGGTCTGGCGCTGCTGGACCGAGCCCGAGCTGCTGATGCAATGGTTCTGCCCCGCGCCGTGGCGGGTGAGCGTCGTGCGCCGCGAACTGCGCAGCGGCGGCGCGAGTTTCATGCGCATGGAAGGCCCGGGCGCCGACGGCCAGCCGATGGTGCAGAACCTTCCGGGCTGCTACCTGCTGGTCGAGCCGATGTCGCGGCTGGTGTTCAGCGACGCCTTCGTCGGTGACTGGATGCCGGGCCCGGCCAAGCCCTACATGGTCGGCGACATCCGCTTTGCCGACGCACCGGGCGGCGCCACGCTGTACACCGCCATGGTGCGGCACTGGAGCGCCGAAGACCGCGACGCGCACGAGAAGCTGGGCTTCCACGAGGGCTGGGGCAGGGCCGCCGACCAACTCGAGGCGCTGGCGAAGACGCTGGCTGCGTGAACATTGGCCCACCCAAGCCAGGAGCAAACCCTGTCCAGCTCGATCCGCACTTGCCTTTGGTTTCGAGACGGCAGGGGGCGCGAGGCCGCGCAGTTCTACTGCTCGTTGATCCCGGGTAGTCGGGTCGAACAGACCTTTGCGATCGACAACGCCGGCGGCACCTGCTGGTTGATCAATTTCTCGCTCGGCGCAGTGCCGTACCAGATCCTCGACGCCGGCCCTCATTTCGCGTTGACCGAGGCCGTGTCGATTTCGGTCGAAACGGTCGATCAGGCCTAGACAGATCGACTGTGGGCCGCGCTCACCGCAGACGGTGGCGAGGAAAGCCACTGTGGCTGGCTCAAAGACCGCTACGGGGTGTCGTGGCAGATCTTCCCGCGAAGGCTGACGGAACTGACGTTGAGCCCAGACAAGCGTGTGGCCGCCAAGGCCATGGCCGCGATGATGAAGCAGATGAAGATCGATATCGCTGCCATCGAAGCAGCGGTTCGTGGTTAGAAGCCTGTGGCGGCACGGCTTGATCCGCGCCACGCCGGGCGCGCGCGCAGCAGGACACGATGCATCCTGCAGGGCACGATCACCGGCCGCCGCAATGGCGCGGCCGCCGCCTGCCGGCCAGGGCTGGGCAGGCCCGAGGACCGCCACACTGTGCATTGGCTGGACAACCGCTGCACGGCGGCTGCGACGGAGACCTCGGTGGACATCGTCAGCCCGCACTGGCGTCGTTGCGGCGGCCCCGGTCCGCCACGGTGGCGCGCGGCCGGCGCTGCATTGGTCGGCATGCTGTTGCCATGATCAGGTGATCGGCGTGCGACCTGCGCGGGTCGTGTGCCGCCGTGCTGCCAGGCCGTCGTGCAACGGACAAGGCCCGCGCTGCGGGCCTTGGTTGCAGGTGCAGGCAAGCTGCAAGGCGCGGCGCCGAACGCCGCCGCGCTCAGGATCCGCCGGGGTTCACCGACGTGAAGCGCGTCTCGGGCCGGTCGTCGGCGCGGTGGATCGTGGTCACGCCCTTCTTCATCGCCCACGGCCGCAGCTGGTGGTGCAGCGGGATGCTGTGCACCTCGTCGCGCGTCAGCACCAGCGCGTCGCGGACCTGCGCGTTGCGCTTGGCCACGTCGGTCTCGGTCTTCATCGCGTCGACCAAGGCGTCGATCTTCGGGTCGCTGATGCGGCCGAAGTTGAAGTTGCCGTCGGCGCCGGTGGTGCGGGTGCGGATCAGCGATTGCAGCGGATATTGCGCGTCGAAGGTGGCCACGCCCCAGCCCAGCAGGTAGGCCGAGGTGTCGAAGTTCTGCACCTTCTGGATGAAAGTGGCAAAGGACTCGGCGACCAGCTTGGTCTTGACGCCGGCGCGCGCCCACATCGCGACCACGTTCTGGCAGATCTCCTCGTCGTTGACGTAGCGGTTGTTCGGGCAGTTCAGCTGCGTCTCGAAGCCCTGCGGGTAGCCGGCCTCGGCCAGCAGCTTCTTCGCGCGCTCGGTGTCAGGCTTGGCGACCACGTCGATCTCGGGCGAGTGGCCGTTGACGCCCGGGGCGACGATGATGCCCGCCGGCAGCGACAGCCCGCGCATGGTGTTGCGCTTGATCGCCTCGCGGTCGATGGCGATCGACAGCGCCTCGCGCACGCGCTTGTCCTTGAACGGGTTCTTGCCCTTGACGTTGCTGAACTTCAGCTCGGGGCTGTACTCGTCCAGCGCGATGAAGATGGTGCGCACCTCGTGGCCGTCGAGGATCTTCAGCTTCGGGTCCTGACGCAGCCGCGCCACGTCCTGCACCGGCAGGTCGGTGAGCATGTCCACGTCGCCCGACAGCAGCGCCGCCACGCGCGTCGGGTCGCTCTTGATCGGGGTGTAGATCACCTCGGTCACGTTTCCGCTGTGTTTGCCCCACCAGTCCTTGTGGATGGTCATCGTGATGCGCTGGTCGGGCGTCCAACTGGTGATCTTGTACGGGCCGGTGCCGTTGACGTTGCGCGACGCGTAGTTGTCTTCCTTGGCCTTGTAGTCCTGCGTGTTCGTCGTCTTGTTCTTCTCCGACCACGCCTTGCTCATGATGCGAAAGTCGATGATGTTGCGCAGCAGGATCGGCTGCGGCGCGCTCAGGATGAAGTCGACGGTGTGGTCGTCGACCTTCTTGATCTCGCTGATGCCGGAGACGTAGATCTGCAGCGTGCCCTGCGGCTGCTTGATACGCGCGAACGAGAAGATCACGTCGTCGGCGGTGAAGGGGCTGCCGTCGGCGAACTTCACGCCCTTGCGCAGCTCGAAGCGCACCTGCGTCGGGCTGATCTGGGTCCACTTGGTGGCCAGCGCGGGCTCGACCTCGAACTTCTCGTTGTAGCGCGTCAGGCCTTCGTACGAGTGCATCAGGATCGCGAGCGTGGTCGCGTGGTTCTGCGAATGCGGGTCCAGCGTCAGGATGTCGTTCTGCGCGGCCCAACGCAGCGTCTCGGCCTGCACCGCGGTGCCGCCCACGGCGGCGCAGGCCAGCGCCGCTGCGGTCAGGAGGGAGCTGAGTTTCATCGACGGTCTCCGGGAGTTCGAGAAGGCCGCATCCTAGGTCAATCGCCTGCACGCCCCCCGCCGGGAAAGCCCGTGCCGGTGCGCCGCCTTGCATCGCCTGGCGCCGTGCGCTGTCAGGATAGGGTAGGGCGGCAGCGTTCCAATCGCGTCGCAGCCGATGCCGCAGGCCCGGTGATAAAGTGCGGCGCGCACCTGGGTGCCAGGTGCGCGCCGCCCGCTTCAGCGGGGCGCGTCGCAATCCGTCGACCGGTGCAGCCGGCGGCACGGAAGGTTGGTCAACCCATCACAGCCTGCGGAAACCGCAAGCGAGAGGTGAGCGCGAGATGATGCAGCAGTACCGATCCAACTCGTACCTGTTCGGCGGCAACGCGCCGTATGTCGAGGAGCTGTACGAGGCCTACCTCGACAACCCCGGCAGCGTTCCCGACAATTGGCGCGCCTACTTCGACCGGCTGCAAAACGTCGCCGCGGTCGACGGCAGCGATGCGCGCGACGTGCCCCACGCGCCGGTGGTCGAGTCGTTCGCGCAGCGCGCCAAGGCCAACGCCTTCGCGCTCAAGGCCAGCGAAGCCGATCTGGCGGTGGCGCGCAAGCAGGTGCACGTGCAGTCGCTGGTGGCGGCCTACCGCATCCTCGGCAGTCGCTGGGCCGATCTGGACCCGCTCAAGCGCGCCGAGCGGCCGAAGCTGCCCGAACTCGAGCCGGCGTTCTACGACCTGACCGAAGCCGACCTCGACATCACCTTCTCGGCGGCCAACACCTACTTCGGCAGCGCCGAGAACATGACGCTGCGCGAGATCCTGCAGGCGCTGCGCGAAACCTACTGCGGCAGCATCGGCGCCGAGTACATGCACGGCACCGACCCGGCCGAGAAGCGCTGGTGGCAAGAGCGCCTGGAGTCGATCCGCAGCAAGCCCAGCTTCACGTCCGAGCAGAAGATCCACATCCTCGACCGCCTGACCGCGGCCGAGGGCCTGGAGCGCTACCTGCATACCAAGTACGTCGGCCAGAAGCGCTTCAGCCTGGAAGGCGGCGAGAGCTTCATCGCCAGCATGGACGAGGTGGTGCAGCGCGGCGGCGAGCGCGGCGTGCAGGAGATCGTCATCGGCATGGCGCACCGCGGCCGGCTGAACGTGCTGGTCAACACGCTGGGCAAGATGCCCAAGGACCTGTTCGCCGAGTTCGACCACACCGCGCCCGAAGACCTGCCCTCGGGCGACGTCAAGTACCACCAGGGTTTCTCCAGCGACGTCAGCACCGCCGGCGGGCCGGTGCACCTGAGCCTGGCCTTCAACCCCAGCCACCTGGAGATCGTCAACCCGGTGGTCGAGGGCTCGGTCAAGGCGCGGCAGGACCGCCGCGGCGACGCCGAAGGCGACAGCGTGCTGCCGGTGCTGGTGCACGGCGACGCTGCCTTCGCCGGCCAGGGCGTGGTCATGGAAACGCTGGCGCTGGCGCAAACGCGCGGCTACTACACCGGCGGCACGCTGCACATCGTCATCAACAACCAGATCGGCTTCACCACCAGCGACCCGCGCGACACGCGCTCGACGCTGTACTGCACCGACGTGGTCAAGATGATCGAAGCGCCGGTGCTGCACGTCAACGGCGACGACCCCGAAGCCGTGGTGCTGTGCACCCAGCTCGCGCTCGAGTACCGCCAGCACTTCAACAAGGACGTGGTGGTCGACATCGTGTGCTTCCGCAAGCTCGGTCACAACGAGCAGGACACGCCGATGCTGACGCAGCCGCTGATGTACAAGAAGATCAGCGTGCACCCGGGCACGCGCAAGCTGTACGGCGAGAAGCTGGTGGCCCAGGGCGTGCTGCCGGCCGACGGCCCGGACAAGATGGTCAAGGAACTGCGCGCCGCGTTCGACGAGGGCAGGCACACCGCCGACCCGGTGCTGACCAACTTCAAGAGCAAGTACGCGGTCGACTGGTCGCCGTTCCTCGGCCGCAAATGGACCGATGCGGCCGACACCGCGCTGCCGCTGGCCGAGATCAAGCGGCTGGCCGAGCGCATCACCGTCGTGCCCGAGGGCTTCAAGCTGCACATGCTGGCCGAGAAGGTGCTGACCGACCGCGCCGCGATGGGCCGCGGCGAGACCAACGTCGACTGGGGCATGGGCGAGCACCTGGCCTTTGCTTCGCTGGTGGCCAGCGGCTACGCGGTGCGGCTGTCGGGCGAGGACTGCGGCCGCGGCACCTTCACCCACCGCCACGCGGTGCTGCACGACCAGAAGCGCGAGAAGTGGGACACCGGGACCTACGTGCCGCTGCACAACGTGGCCGACAACCAGGCGCCGTTCGTCGTCATTGACTCGATCCTGTCGGAAGAAGCGGTGCTCGGCTTCGAGTACGGCTATGCGTCGGCCGACCCGAACACGCTGGTCATCTGGGAGGCGCAGTTCGGCGACTTCGTCAACGGCGCGCAGGTGGTGATCGACCAGTTCATCGCCTCGGGCGAGGTCAAGTGGGGCCGCGCCAATGGCCTGACGCTGATGCTGCCGCACGGCTACGAGGGCCAGGGCCCGGAACACAGCTCGGCGCGGCTCGAGCGCTTCATGCAGCTGGCGGCGGACAACAACATGCAGATCGCGCAGCCGACTTCGGCCAGCCAGATCTTCCATCTGCTGCGCCGCCAGGTGGTGCGCCCGTTCCGCAAGCCGCTGATCATCCTGACGCCCAAGTCGCTGCTGCGCGCCAAGGACGCGACCTCGCCGCTGTCGGAGTTCACCAAGGGCGAGTTCCGCACCGTCATCGGTGCCAGCCGCAGCGAGGTCGACCCGGGCAAGGTCAAGCGCGTGATCGCCTGCTCGGGCAAGGTGGCCTACGACCTGATCCGCCGCCGCGACGAGAAGAAGGCCTGGGACGTGGCCATCGTGCGCGTCGAGCAGCTGTACCCGTTCCCGCACAAGGCGTTCGCGGCCGAGCTGAAGCGCTACCCCAATGCCACCGAGATCATCTGGTGCCAGGACGAGCCGCAGAACCAGGGCGCCTGGTTCTTCGTGCAGCACTACGTGCACGAGAACATGCTCGACGGCCAGAAGCTCGCCTATGCCGGGCGGCCCGCTTCGGCCTCGCCGGCGGTGGGCTACGCGCACCTGCACCAAGAACAGCTCAAGGCGCTGCTCGATCAGGCCTTCGGCAAGATGAAGGGCTTTGCGCTGTCGAAATGAACGCTGACCGATGACGCGCCGGGCCCGCCGGCCGCAGCCAGGCGGGTCGCGCGAGCGTCGTTCGCGTCACCGTTGTTGCAACTGCATCCCACCACCGAATCCAGCACACATCATGGCAATCGTCGACGTCAAGGTTCCCCAGTTGTCCGAGTCCGTGGCCGAGGCCACCTTGCTGCAGTGGAAGAAGAAGCCCGGCGAGGCGGTCGAGATGGACGAGATCCTGATCGAGATCGAAACCGACAAGGTGGTGCTGGAAGTGCCGGCACCGGCGTCCGGCGTGCTTGCCGAGCAGGTCGAAGCCGACGGCGCCACGGTGGCGGCCGAGCAGGTGATCGCGCGCATCGACACCGAGGCCGTGGCCGGCGCGGCGCCCAGCGCCGCCGCGGCGGCGGTCGCGGCACCGGCCCCATCGGCACCAGCCGCACCCGCGGCGCCCGGCAAGGGTGATGTCGCGATGCCTGCCGCGGCCAAGCTGCTGGCCGAGAACAAGCTGGCTGCCACCGACGTCGCCGGCAGCGGGCGCGACGGCCGCGTCACCAAGGGCGACGTGCTGGGCGCGCTCAGCGCACCGAAGGCCGCGGCGCCGGCGCCGGCGCCGCGCGCCGCGGCCGCGCTGCCGCCGGTGGCGCCGGTGGCGCCGCCGGCCATCGCCAGCCTGGGCGACCGCCCCGAGCAACGCGTGCCGATGTCGCGCCTGCGCGCGCGCGTGGCCGAGCGGCTGCTGCAATCGCAACAAAGCAACGCCATCCTGACGACCTTCAACGAAGTCAACATGGCGCCGGTGATGGAGATGCGCAAGCGCTTCCAGGACCGCTTCGAGAAGGAGCACGGCGTCAAGATCGGCTTCATGAGCTTCTTCGTCAAGGCGGCGGTGGCGGCGCTGAAGCGCTACCCGATCATCAACGCGAGCGTCGACGGCAGCGACATCGTCTACCACGGCTACTTCGACATCGGCATCGCGGTGGGCAGCCCGCGCGGCCTGGTGGTGCCGATCCTGCGCGACGCCGACCAGATGAGCTTTGCCGATATCGAGAAGAAGATCGCCGAGTTCGGCGCCAAGGCGCGCGACGGCAAGCTGTCGATCGACGACCTGACCGGCGGCACCTTCTCGATCAGCAACGGCGGCGTGTTCGGCTCGATGCTGTCCACGCCGATCATCAACCCGCCGCAGTCGGCGATCCTGGGCGTGCACGCCACCAAGGACCGCGCCGTGGTCGAGAACGGCCAGGTCGTGGTGCGGCCGATGAACTATCTGGCGATGAGCTACGACCACCGCATCATCGACGGGCGCGAAGCGGTGCTCGGCCTGGTGGCGATGAAAGAAGCGCTGGAAGACCCGGCGCGGCTGCTGTTCGACATCTGAGGCTCCTGGCTGCCGCGTTGCCGCGATGAGCCTGGTCGACGAGCTGGCGCGTCTGGAAGAGATGCGCGCGCGCGGCACGCTGTCCGAGGACGACTTCCAGCGTGCCAAGCAGCGGCTGATCGCCGCCGACACGGCGCAGCCGGCCGCCGACGGCCCTGCCTTGAACCGGCTGCGACGCAGCCGCACCGACAAGTGGCTGGGCGGCGTGTGCGCCGGCATCGCCCGCGTCTCGGGCATCGACACCTGGATCTGGCGGCTGCTGTTCGCGCTGCTGTTCGTCTTCGCCGGCAGCGGGTTGCTGGTCTACCTGCTGCTGTGGATCTTCGTGCCGCTCGAATGAGCGCGTTCAACCTCGAGTCAACACCATGTCCAACAAGACTTTCGATGTCGTCGTCATCGGCGGCGGCCCCGGCGGCTACATCGCGGCGATCCGCGCCGCGCAACTGGGCCTGAACACCGCCTGCATCGACGAGTGGAAGAACGCCGCCGGTGGCCCCGCGCCCGGCGGCACCTGCACCAACGTCGGCTGCATCCCGAGCAAGGCGCTGCTGCAGTCGAGCGAGCATTTCGAGCACGCCGGGCACGGCTTCGCCGAACACGGCATCGGCTTGAGCAACCTGAGCATCGACGTGGCGAAGATGGTTTCGCGCAAGGACCAGGTGGTCAAGCAGAACAACGACGGCATCCTGTACCTGCTGAAGAAGAACAAGGTCAGCTTCTTCCACGGCCGCGGCTCCTTCGTCAAGGCGGCCGACGGCGGCTACGAGATCGCCGTGGCCGGCGCCAAGGCCGACACGCTGAATGCGCGCCATGTGATCGTCGCCACCGGCTCGAACCCGCGCGCCTTGCCCGGCGCCGAGTTCGACGAGGAGCGCATCCTGTCCAACGACGGTGCACTGCGCATCGGCGCGGTGCCCAAGACGCTGGGTGTGATCGGCGCCGGTGTCATCGGGCTGGAGATGGGTTCGGTGTGGCGCCGGCTGGGCGCGCAGGTCACGGTGCTGGAGGCGCTGCCCGCCTTCCTGGGTGCGGCCGACGCCCAGGTCGCCAAGGAGGCGCACAAGCTGCTGAGCAAGCAGGGCCTGAAGATCCACCTCGGCGTGAAGATCAGCCAGGTCAAGACCGGCAAGAAGGGCGTGAGCGTCGCTTACGCCGATGCCGCCGGCGCCGAGCACACGCTGGAGTGCGACAAGCTGATCGTCTCGATCGGCCGCGTGCCCAACACCATCGGCTTGAACGCCGAAGGCGTAGGGCTGAAGCTGGACGAGCGCGGCTTCGTCGCGGTTGACGACGCCTGCCGTACCAACCTGCCCGGCGTGTGGGCGGTGGGCGACGTGGTGCGCGGGCCGATGCTCGCGCACAAGGCCGAAGAAGAAGGCGTGGCCGTGGCCGAGCGCATCGCCGGCCAGCACGGGCATGTCAACTTCAACACCATCCCGTGGGTGATCTACACCAGCCCGGAGATCGCCTGGGTCGGCCAGACCGAAGAGCAACTGAAGGCCGCGGGCCGCGCCTACCGTGCCGGCAGCTTCCCGTTCATGGCCAACGGCCGTGCGCGCGCGCTGGGCGACACCAATGGCTTCGTCAAGATCCTGGCCGATGCCGCCAGCGACGAGATCCTGGGTGTGCACATCATCGGGCCGATGGCCAGCGAGCTGATCGCCGAGGCCGTGGTGGCGATGGAGTTCAAGGCCAGCTCGGAAGACATCGCGCGCATCTGCCACGCGCATCCTTCGTTGAGCGAGGCGACCAAGGAAGCGGCGCTGGCCGTCGACAAGCGCACGCTGAACTTCTGAGCTTCGCCCGTCGGCCATGGGCGTACGCGAGCTGTACGAACGTACGCTCACCGAGCGCGGCTACCGCAGCGACGAGGCGCAGCTGCGCGCGATCGACGCGCTCGAGCGCTGCGAGAACGACTGGATCGCCTACCTGCGCCGGCGCGGCAATGCGCTGGCCAAGATGATCAACCGCCCGCCGATCCCGCGCGGCGTGTACATGGTCGGCGGCGTCGGCCGCGGCAAGAGCTTCCTGATGGACTGCTTCTTCCAGTCGGTGCCGCTGAAGCGCAAGACGCGGCTGCACTTCCACGAGTTCATGCGCGAGGTGCACCGCGAGCTGCATGAGTTGCGCGGCACCGCCGATCCGCTCGACGAGCTGGGTCAGCGCATCGCGCGGCGCTACCGGCTGATCTGCTTCGACGAGTTCCACATCGCCGACGTCACCGACGCGATGATCCTGCACCGGCTGCTGGAGTCGATGTTCGCGCACCGCGTGAGCATGGTCACGACCTCGAACTTCACGCCAGACGGCCTGTACCCGAACGGGCTGCACCGCGACCGCATCCTGCCGGCGATCGAGCTGCTGAAGCAGCACATGCAGGTGATCGATGTCGACGCCGGCGTCGACTACCGGCAGCGCACGCTCGACCACGTGAAGGTCTACCACACGCCGCTCGGGCCCGAGGCCGACGCGTCGATGCTCGCCAGCTTCAACGAGCTGGCCGAGGTGCGCGACGAGGACCCCACGCTGCACATCGAGCAGCGCGAGCTGCACGCGCGGCGCCGCGCCGGCGGCGTGGTCTGGTTCGACTTCTCGCAGCTGTGCGGCGGGCCGCGCTCGCAGAACGACTATCTGGAGCTGGCCTCGCGCTTTCACACCGTGCTGCTATCGGGCGTGCCGGCGATGTCGCCGCGGCTGGCCAGCGAGGCGCGGCGCTTCACCTGGCTGGTCGACGTGCTTTACGACCGGCGCGTGAAACTGATCCTGTCGGCCGCGGTCGAACCCGAGATGCTTTATACCGAGGGTCCGCTGTGCCACGAGTTTCCGCGTACCGCGTCGCGGCTGCAGGAGATGCAGACCGCCGCCTACCTGGCGCTGACGCGGCGCGCGGTGGACACCGCGTTGACATGATCGTTCGCCTGCGCGCGGCTGACACGGCGATCGGGTCGAAGCCGGCGGCGCAGGCCTGGCGGGCTGGGCGGTGTGCGCGGCCGACGGCGCCGCCGCGTCCTGGGGGGCGGCGATGAAGCCGCAGTTGATTGCCTGCGCCGCGCTGCTGGGGTTGCAGCTGCTGGGTGCGGGTGCTGCCTGCGCTGCCGAATCGGCTGAAGCCCGCGCCGAGCGGCGCGACATTGCCGCTGAGCGGGCCGCCGTCGAAGCGCAGACCAAGACCGCCGAAGCGCATTGCCGCAGCCAGTTCGCGGTGTCCGGCTGTCTGGCCGACGTCCAGGCGCGGCGGCGTTCGGCCCTGGCGAAGCTGCACGAGCGCGAACTCGCGCTGGACGAGGCCGAGCGCCAGGCCGACGCGCAAGAGCGGGATCGGCGCATCCAGGCCAAGCGCGAACAGGCCGCCGCGAAGCAGCCGTTGGCGAAAAAGCCGCCAGCGCCGCGCGCGGCGCCGGCGGCGGCCAGCGCGCCGCCGGTCATCGAGCGCGTGCGCAAGCCATCGAAGACCGCCGACGACCCTGCCGAGGCAGCGCAACGTGTCGCGCAGCAGCGTCAGCGTGCGAACGAGGCGGCCGAGCACCGCAAGCAGGTCGAGCAGCGCAACGCCGAGCGTGCGGCGCGCGGCAAGACGGCGCAGCCGCTGCCGGTGCCGTCGGCCGCCAGCGTCGCCGCCATCGCCAGCGCGCCGGCGCGCTGATGCTTGGCGGGAGCGCGCGCTGCGCGCAGCGGCCGGTTGGACTCAGCCCAGCGCGTCGATGCGCAGGATCGCCAGCGACAGGTTGTCGCCGCCGCTGCGCGCGCGCTGGCGCGCCTTGTTGACCAGCATCTCGCTGGCTTCGCGCGGCGGCAGCGCGTTCACTACCGCACCCAGCTCGCGCGCATCGAAGTAGTGCCACAGGCCGTCGCTGCAGGCCAGCAGCGTGTCGCCGAAGGCCAGCCGGTCGACCTGCGCGATGCACATCGGCGGATCCTGGTGGGTGCCCAGGCAGCCGGTCAGCAGGTTGCCCTGAGGGTGGCCGAGGGCCTCTTCTTCGGTCAGGCGGCCTTCGTCGACCAGGCGCTGCACGAACGAATGGTCGACCGTGCGCGACACCAGCTGCGGCCCGCGGAAGTGGTACACGCGCGAATCGCCGGCATGCGCGATCGCGCCGCGCAGCGTCGGGTCGACCAGAAAAGCGGCCAGCGTGCTGTGCGGTTCTTCCTCGGCGGTGAGCGCGGTCAGCTTGATCATCAGGTGCGCTTCGGTCACGAGCTGGCGCAGCATCGCGGCGCCGTCGTCGCGTGACGGCACGTAGCGCTCGAACAGCTGCTGCGCGGTCAGCATCACCTGGTCGGCCGCCTTGCGCCCGCCGCTCTTGCCGCCCATGCCATCGGCCACCACGCCCAGCGCACACCCGGGAACCCGGGCGTGGGTCAGCAACTCGACCTGGTCTTGCTGGTAGGTGCGGTCGCCGCGATGCAACCCGGTGGCTGCAGCGATGCGAAACGCCTGTGCTGGTGCATTCATTGCCATGAATATAAACTCGGCCCCCATGACGCAGACCCCGCAAATCGATGACAACTTGCACTCGGTGCAGCGTCGCTTGATCGAGCTGCGCATCGAGCATGCGGATCTGGACGACATGATCGACCGCTTGGCGCTGACGCTGCCGCATGACGATCTGTCGCTGCGGCGCTTGAAGAAGCGCCGGCTGGCGTTGCGCGATCAGATCTCGCGTCTGGAACTGGAGCTCGATCCTCCGTCCCCCGCCTGAGCATGCGCGGCGGCGACACGCTGGCGCCGCTGGCCGAGCGCGTGGCGCTGGCGTTCTCGCGCTGGGGCCCGCTCGTCCGCCATGACCCGGCGTTGATGCCGCGCGAGGCACAGCAGCACCTTGCCGCGCAGGTGGCGCTGGCCATCGAGCAGCGTGGCGCCCTGGTCGCCGAGGCCGGCACCGGGGTGGGCAAGACCTTTGCGTACCTGGTGCCGCTGCTGCTGTCAGGGCGGCGGGGCTTGGTCAGCACCGCCACCAAGAGCCTGCAGGACCAGTTGTTCCTGCGCGATCTGCCGCGCTTGTGCGAGGCGCTCGAGCTGCCGCTGCGGCTGGCGCTGCTGAAGGGACGATCCAGCTACCTGTGCCTGCAGCGGCTGCAGCACGCGCGCGACGGCGACGAAGCGCTCGACCGCTGGACTGCCCGCGCGCTGGCGCGGATCGAGACCTGGGCGCACAGCACCCGCAGCGGCGATCTGGCCGAGGTCGACGGCCTGGACGAGCGCTCGCCGGTGCTGGCGATGGTCAGCTCCACACGCGACAACTGCCTGGGCGGCGAGTGCCCGCAGTTCAGGGCCTGCCACCTGATGCGCGCGCGCCGCGACGCGATGGCGGCCGACCTGGTGGTGGTCAACCACCATCTGTTCTTCGCCGACGTCGCGCTGCGCGATGGCGGCGTGGCCGAACTGCTGCCGACCGTCGAGGCGGCGGTGTTCGACGAAGCGCACCAGTTGGTGGAAACCGGCGTGCAGTTCCTGGGCCGCACCCTGGGCAGTGCTCAGTTGCTGGAGTTGTCGCGCGACCTGCTGGCCATCGGGCTGCAACAGGCGCGCGGGCTGCGCGATTGGACATCGCTGGCGCACGCGCTCGAGCAGTCGGCGCGACAGCTTCGGCTGTGCTGCGGCGGGCTGGGTGGCCTGGCGCGTGGCGGCACCCTCAAGCTGCGCTGGGACGATGCGGTGCGCGCCGACGGTTGGGCGGCGGCGCTGCCGGCGGTGGCCGAGGCGGCACAGGCCGCGGTGGCGGCGCTGGACGCGCTGCAGCCGATCGGGCCGGACTTCGTGCGCCTGACGCAGCGGGCGCAGGCGCTGGCGCAGCTGGCCCACGACTTCGTGCAGCCGGCCGGCGTCGAGCGCATCCGCTGGATCGACGTGTCGGCACAGCACGCGCGGCTGGTCGAGTCGCCGCTGGACATCGGCGAGATGCTCGGTGCACAGCGCCGCGCCGCGCCAAAGGCGTGGATCTTCACCTCGGCCACGCTCGGCGACGACGACAAGCTGAGCTGGTTCACCTCGGCCACGGGCCTGGGCGATGCCGCCACGCTGCGCGTGGGCAGCCCGTTCGACTACGCCGCGCATGCCCGGCTGTGGGTGCCGCTGCCGTTTGCGAAGCCCAACGAGGCCGGCCACGCGGCGGCTGTGGGTGCGCTGGCCGCGCGCTGCGCGCAAGCGCTGGGCGGGCGCTGCTTCGTGCTGACGACCACGCTGCGCGCGTTGCCGTTGATCGCCGAGAGCCTGCGTGAAGCGCTGCGCCAAGAATCGCTTCAGCTGGAGCTGCTGGTGCAGGGCAGCCAGCCCAAGCGCGCGCTGCTGCAGCGTTACGGCCACGGGCGCGGCTGCGTGCTCGTCGGCTCCTACAGCTTCTGGGAAGGCATCGACGTGCCCGGCGACGCGTTGCAGTGCGTGATCATCGACAAGCTGCCGTTCCCGCCGCCCAACGACCCGTTGGTGCAGGCGCGGGTGAAGAAGATCGAAGCGCGCGGCGGCAACGCCTTCACCGAATACTTCGTCGCCGAAGCCGCGGTGGCATTGAAGCAAGGCGCCGGGCGCCTGATCCGCAGCGAGACCGACCGCGGCCTGCTCGTCGTTTGCGACCCGCGGCTGCGCCAGATGAGCTACGGCGCCAGGCTGCGCGCCGCGCTGCCGCCGATGGCCGAGGCGGCCGGCGAGGCCGAGGCCTTCGCCTGGCTTGCCGAGCTGGCGGCCGCGCACCCGCCCGGCTGAACCTCACCCACCCATGGCCGCGCCGCGGCGGCTGGCAGCCTCAGCTCCAGCTCAGTTCCAGATGTGCCACCACGATTTGCCGGCCCGGCGCATGTCTTGCTCGGTCAGCTTGCTGTTGGGGAAGTTCATCTTGTACACGCGCTGCGCGTCGTCGCGCAGATCGACCAGCCCCAGCCGGTCGTAGCTGCGCACCATGATGAACAGCGCCGCTTCGGTGGCCGGCGTGCCGTCGAAGTCGATCACCGCTTGCTGTGCGCGGTTGGCCGCGGCCACGTAGGCGCCGCGGCGGAAGTAGTAGCGCGCGACGTGCAGTTCGTACTCGGCCAGCGTGTTGACGATGTAGTCCATGCGCAGCCGCGCGTCCTCGGCGTAGGCCGAATCCGGGAACTGCGCCACCAACTGCTTGAAGGCCTGATAGGCATCGCGCGACGCCTTCGAATCGCGTTCGGACAAGTCCTGCCCGGCCAGGCTGCCCATCACGCCGATGTCGTCGTTGAAGTTGATCACGCCGCGCAGGTACAGCGCGTAGTCCAGCGCCGGGCTCGATGGGTTGAGCTTGATGAAGCGGTCGATCGCGGCCAGCGCCTGCGCGCGCTCGCCGCTGCGCCAGTAGGCGTAGGCCAGGTCGATCTGCGCCTGCTGCGCGAGGATGGTGCCGGCGGCGCGGCCCTCGACGCGCTCGAGTGACTTGATCGCGCTTTCCCAGGCGCCGGCGTTCATGTCGTCCTTGGCGTCTGCATACAATTGTTCGACGCCCGGGGGGATGCTCGATCCCGATGCGCTGCCTTGCTGCTGCGCGACTGCGGGGGGTTCCTTGGGCTTGGTGCTGCACCCGACAAGCACCAGGCTCGCCATCAAGAGGCCCGCGCCCAGGCGCCGAAGATGAAAGACGGTCATTGACATGGCGGCACCGGTGGCACCAGCGGCTGCGGCTATCGAGGACGCTGCGGATTATAGGGAGCGGCTCCCGGGCGGCGGCGTGGCCGAGGCCGACGAGGGCTTCGAGCTGCGCGAGGCCCGGGTCGATGCCGCACTGCATGGCACGCGGCTGGACAAGGCCCTGGTCACGCTGGCGGGCGAGTTCTCGCGCAGCCATCTGCAATCGCTGATTGAACGCGGCCATGCGCGCATCGACGGCCAGGTGGTGACGCTGGCCGCGCGCAAGCTGCGCGCCGGGCAACTGCTGCGGCTGGAACTGGTGCCCACCGAGGAGAGCCGCGCCTTTCGCGCGCAGCCGATGGCGCTGCAGATCGTGTTCGAGGACGAGCACCTGCTGGTGCTGGACAAGCCGGCGGGGCTGGTGGTGCACCCGGCCGCGGGCAACTGGTCGGGCACCTTGCTCAACGGCCTGCTCGCGCACCATGCCGGCGCGGCCGCGCTGCCGCGCGCCGGCATCGTGCACCGGCTCGACAAGGACACCTCGGGGCTGATGGTGGTGGGCAAGACCTTGGCCGCGGTCACTGCGCTGACCCGCGCGATCGCGGCGCGCGCGGTGCAGCGCCACTACCGTGCGCTGGTGCATGGCGCGCTCGGGTGGAACGAGCGTTGCATCGATGGGGCGATCGCACGCGATCCGGCCTCGCGCCTGCGCATGGCACTGGTCGCGGGCGGCAAGCCGGCGCGCACCGACGTGAGCTGTGTCGCGCGCAACGCCGGATTCAGCGCGGTGGCCTGCCGGCTGCATACCGGGCGTACGCACCAGATCCGTGTCCATCTGGCCTCGCTCGGGCACCCGTTGGTGGCCGACGCGCTGTACGGCGGCGCGCCCGCGCTGGGCATGCAGCGGCAGGCGCTGCACGCGGTGCAGCTGCGCTTGCTGCATCCGCACACGCTCGAGCCGTTGCACTTCGAAAGTGCGCCTGCGCCAGACTTCGCACGCGCCTGGGCGCAGGTGGTGGAAGGTTGATGCCGCGGCGCTACAATGGCCGCCAACTGGCAGATGCCCCGGCGCCACGGCCGGGCCGCACCCACAGCCACCTGCCCATGAGGCGAGCCGACCACCGGTTCAACCGGCGGTGCCACAGTCGCACCGCCCATCTAGAGCACGTCGATGAATACACAGGATGCGAAACGCGTCCTCGAAACCGCACTGATCTGCGCGTCGGCGCCGTTGCCGCTGCGCGATCTGCTCGCGCTGTTCGACGAGCAGCTTGGCGCCGACACGTTGCGCAGCCTGCTCGACGAGCTGGCTGCCGACTGGCATGACCGCGGCTGCGAACTGGTGACGCTGGCGTCGGGCTGGCGCTTTCAGAGCCGCCCGGAAATGCGCGAGTACCTCGACCGGCTGCACCCCGAGAAGCCGCCACGCTACTCGCGCGCCGCGATGGAGACCTTGGCGATCATCGCCTACCGCCAGCCGGTGACGCGCGGCGACATCGAGGACATTCGAGGTGTCGGGGTGACCACGCAGATCATCAAGGCGCTGGAAGACCGCGGCTGGATCGAGACCATTGGCCACCGCGACAGCGTCGGCCGGCCCGCGCTGTACGCGACGACGCGCCACTTTCTCGACGACCTCGGCCTGAGCGGCCTGGACGGGCTGCCGGCGGTGTTCGCAGCCGAGACGGCCGCTGCCGACGCTGGCGATGCACCGTTGGGCCAGCCGTCGCTGCTCGATCCGGCCATCGACAGCCCAGCGTCCGACAGTTCTGGCGCCGATCAAGCTCTGGTCGACGATGCTTCGGTCGAGTGCGCGCCGGACCAAGGCATCGGCGCCGGCGACAGCTGCGTCGGGTCCGCCGCCCCAGACGCTGGCGCCGGCGATATTGCCATCGAACAACCGACTGCCGCGGCGCTCACCGAGGCCGCTTTGGAAACCGCGCCCACCCACGACGCCGCGATCGAGATCGAGGTCGAGGTCGAATCCCTGGTTGCCACCCGCTCCGCGAACGCATGAACGTACAAGACACCGAACTGCCCGTGCCCGGCCCAAGCATGGCCGAGGTCGACGCACCCGCGGACGCCGCGCCCGCGGTGAAGCGCAAGCGGGCGCCGCGCAAGGCCGCCGCGACCGCGGCGGCGGCGCCGAGCGAAGCGCTGATGACGCTCGATGCACCGCCGCTGGCCGCTGCGGGCGACTCGCCGCCGGCTGCAGCGGCCGTGTCCGGTGCAGCCGATGCGGCAGTCGTGACCGCAGCGGTTGCGCAGCGCGACGACGCGGCGCACGGCCCGGCAGTGCAGGGCGAGGTGTCACAGCTCGCAAGCGAGGTGCCGCAGCGCGCAGGCGTGGCATCGGCCGATGCCGGCGCGGCGTCGGACGCGGCCGCGTCGCAGCCCGACGAATCCGGCGCCGAGCGTGCCGGCGGCCGGCGCTCGCGCAACCGCCGGCGCGGCCGGCGTGGCAATGCCGGTGCCTCGGGCGAGGGCTTGCCCGCGGGCGACGGCACGGCCGCCGCGACCGCGGCGCTGCCCCAGCACCTGCCGCAGCCGCCGGTGGCCGAGGTGCTCGCCAGCGTGGTCTGCGGCGCTTATGACGACGACGAAGCGGCGAACGCAGCGCCGAGCGACACCGGCGCCACGCTGCTGCCGCCGGCCCCGCCCAAGCGGGTGCTGGCGCCCGAAGCCGATGCCCCGAAGCTGCACAAGGTGCTGGCGCAGGCCGGCATCGGCTCGCGCCGCGACATGGAGCAGCTGGTGGCCGAGGGCCGCATCACTGTCAACGGCGAGCCTGCGCATGTCGGCCAGCGGATCTCGTTCGGTGACCAGCTGCGCATCGACGGCAGGCCGATCAAGGCGCGTATCGCGCCGCCGCCGCCGCGGGTGCTGGCCTATCACAAGCCGGCCGGCGAGGTTGTGACCCACGACGATCCGCAGCACCGCCCGACCGTGTTTCGCCGGCTGCCGCGGCTGGCGCAGGGCAAATGGCAGTCGGTCGGACGGCTGGACATCAACACCGAGGGGTTGCTGCTGTTCACCAACTCGGGCGAGCTGGCCAACCAGCTGATGCACCCGCGCTTCGGCGTCGAGCGCGAGTACGCGGTGCGCGTGCTCGGCGTGCTCGACGACGCCGCGCGCGAGCGGCTGCTGCAGGGCGTGCCGATCGACGGCCAGACCTGCGCGTTCAAGAGCCTCGACGAGGCCGGCGGCGAGGGTGCCAACCGCTGGTACCGCGTGGTCATCACCGAAGGCCGCAACCGCGAGGTGCGCCGCCTGTTCGAGGCGGTCGGCCATGCGGTCAGCCGCTTGATCCGCGTGCGTTACGGCTCGGTGGTGCTGCCGCGCGGCCTGCGCCGCGGCGCCTGGGTGGATCTGGAGGAGGTCGATGTGTGGACGCTGCGACGCCTGGCGCGGCCGCCCGCGCGTCCGGCCGGTCCTGCCGGCCCTGCCGATCCCGCGGCCGCGGTGGCTGGCGGCGGCGAGGCCGATCCGCGCGGGCGCCGCAACCGCAAGAGCCGCAACGACCGCCGCCGCGGCGGGCCGGCCCAGCCGGGCTTCGCGCGCAGCGAAGCCGCCGACGACGGGCCGATCCCGAACCCGCTGCAGCAGACCTACGACAAGCGCGCGTTCCAGCAATCGCGTGCGCTGCGCGAACCCAGCGAGGACGGGCCGATCCCGAACCCGCTGCAGCAGACCTTCGACAAGCGCGCGATCCAGCAGGAGCGCTCGCGCCGGGCCGAGTTCAACGAGGACGGGCCGATCCCGAACCCGCTGCAGCAGACCTATGACAAGCGTTTCGTGCAAAAGGCCGCCGCAGCCGGCATGGGCCGGGGTGGCCAACGCACGCACCCGGGCAAGGGCGGCAAGGCCGGCAAGGGTGGTGGCGCGGGGGCGCGCCAGCCCGACCCGATGCAAACGGCAGTCGGCTACATCGGCGCCGACGCCTACGCGCGCAAGGCCGCAGGCGGACGCGCTCGGGCACCGAACCGCGGCAAGCCCGGGCGCAGCGGCGGACGCGGCCGCTAGCGGCCGCTGCAAGCGCTGGCCGCGTCGCGCACCCGCGCCGTCAAGTTAAAATAGCAAGTTTGCCAAGTTGTTGATTCAGGAGAGATTTTTCATGGCGACCGAACGTACCCTGTCGATCATCAAGCCCGATGCCGTGGCGAAGAACGTGATCGGCCAGATCTATGCCCGCTTCGAGGCGGCGGGGCTGAAGATCGTCGCGGCGCGCCTGGCGCAGCTGTCGCGCGCCGAGGCCGAGGCCTTCTACGCGGTGCACAAGGAGCGCCCGTTCTTCAACGACCTGGTCCAGTTCATGACCTCGGGGCCGGTGATGATCCAGGTGCTCGAAGGCGACAACGCGATCGCGCGCAACCGCGAGCTGATGGGCGCTACCGACCCGAAGAAGGCCGAGAAGGGCAGCATCCGTGCCGATTTCGCCGACAGCATCGATGCCAACGCGGTGCACGGCTCCGACGCCGCCGAGACCGCCGCGGTGGAAGTGGCGTTCTTCTTCCCGGCGATGAACATCCACAGCCGCTGAGCGCGGCTGGCCAGTCAGCCGCATGGGCGCGGTCAATCTGCTGGGTTTCGATCGCGAGGGTCTGGGCGCGTACTGCGAGGGCCTGGGCGAGAAGCGCTTTCGCGCGCAGCAGCTGTTTCGCTGGCTGCACCATGGCGGGCAGGCCGATTTCGCGCAGATGTCGGACCTGGCGCGCTCGCTGCGCGACAAGCTCGCCGGCGTCGCCTGCGTGCAAGCGCCCGCGCTCGTGCGCGAGCAGGCCGCGGCCGACGGCACCATCAAGTGGCTGTTCGACGTCGGCCAGGGCAACGCGGTGGAGACGGTGTTCATCCCCGAGGCCGATCGCGGCACGCTGTGCATCTCGTCGCAGGCCGGCTGCGCGGTGGGCTGTCGCTTCTGCGCCACCGGCCACCAGGGTTTCAGCCGCAACCTGAGCACGGCCGAGATCGTCGGCCAGCTGTGGTTCGCCGAACACCGGCTGCGCCGGCAACTGCAACTCGGCGCGGCCGAGCGTGCCATCAGCAACGTGGTGATGATGGGCATGGGCGAGCCGCTGCAGAACTACGCGCAGCTGCTGCCGAGCTTGCGCGTGATGCTCGACGACCACGGCTACGGCCTGTCGCGCCGCCGCGTCACCGTGTCCACCTCGGGCGTGGTGCCGATGATCGACCGGCTGCGCGACGACTGCCCGGTGGCGCTGGCGGTGTCGCTGCACGCCCCGAACGATGCGCTGCGCGACCAGTTGGTGCCGCTGAACCGCAAGTACCCGCTGGCCGAGCTGCTGCAGGCCTGCAACCGCTACCTGCAGGCCGCGCCGCGCGACTTCATCACCTTGGAATACTGCATGCTGCAAGAGGTGAACGACACCCCGGAGCTGGCGCGCCAGCTGGTGCGGCTGGTGCGCGGCATGGAGGGCGATGCGCCGGCGCTGCGCTGCAAGTTGAACCTGATTCCGTTCAACCCGTTCCCGGCCTCGGGGTTGCAGCGCTCGGCGCCGCCGCGCGTGGCCGCCTTTGCCGAGGTGCTGATCGACGCGGGCATCGTCACCACCGTGCGCAAGACGCGCGGCGACGACATCGCCGCCGCCTGCGGCCAGCTGGCCGGCGAAGTGCAGGACCGCACCCAGGTGCAACAACGCATGCGCCGCATACCGATCGCGGTGCAGCCATCGACCCAGAGGCCGGCATGAGCGCGCCGCCGGTGACACGCCACGGTGGGCTGCTGCGGCCGCTTGCCGGCACGCTGACGCTGGCCGCCGCGCTGGGGCTGGCCGGCTGCACCAGCACGGTCACGCGCACCGAGGTTCAGCCCGATGCCAAGGCCGCGCCGGCGCCGCCCGACCCCGAGCAGATCAAGCGCGCGGCCGGCGTGCGCCTGGAGCTGGCCAGCCTGTACTTCAGCCGCGGCCAGTTCAACACCGCGCTGGACGAGATCAAGCGCGCGATCGAGGCCGACCCCGCCAACTCGGCGGCCTACAGCCTGAGCGGCCTGATCTTCGCCGCGCTGGGCAACATGCCGCAGGCCGACGCCAGCTTCGAGCGCGCGTTGCAGATCGACCCCGCCAACGCCGACGCGATGAACAACTACGGCTGGGTGTTGTGCCAAAGCGGCCGCTACGCCGATGCGGTGCGGATGTTCGAACGCGCGCTCGGCCAGCCCAACTACCGCGGCACCGCGCGCACGCTGCGCGTGATGGGCATCTGCCAGCTGCGCGACGGCCGGCTCGACGAGGCCGAGGCCTCGCTGACGCGCTCGTACCAGCTCGACCCGAGCAGCGCCGAAAGCGCGGTGTCGCTGGCCGAGGTGCTGTACCGGCGCGGCGCCTACGATCGCGCGCGCTTCTACGTCGATCGCATCAACAAGTCGTCGCAGCAGTCCAACGCGCAAACGCTGTGGCTGGGCTCGCGCATCGAGCACAAGCTGGGCAACCAGACCTTGGCCTACAGCCTGGGCGAGCAGCTGCGCAAGCGCTACCCGCAGTCGCCCGAAGCGCTGGCCTTCGAGCAGGGCCGCTTCAATGAGTGAGCCGGGTCCGGCGGCGGCCGCCACCGGCAGTGCCGGCGCGCAGCTGCGTGCGGCGCGCGAGCGCCAGGGCATGCACATCGCCGCGCTGGCCGCGGCGATCAAGATTCCGCAGCGCAAGCTCGAGGCGCTCGAGGCCGATCGCTACGACGATCTGCCCGACGCCGCTTTCGTGCGGGCGCTGGCACTGACGGTGTGCCGCGCGTTGAAGATCGACGCCGCACCGGTGCTGGCGCAGCTGCCGCGCATCGGCGACAAGCCGCTTCCCGATGTGGCCGGCGGGTTGAACGCCCCCTATCGTGAACGCTCGGGCCGCGCCGAGCGCGCGACCGGCTTCGCGCCGCTGCGCCATCCGCTGTCCTGGGGTGCCCTGCTGGTGCTGCTGGCGGCCGCGCTGGTGATGTGGCTGCCCGACGGCTGGTGGCGCACGCTGGCGTCGGGCCCGGCGGCGGCGCCGGCATCGAATGCAGCCGCGCCGGCGGTGGCCGGCGTGGCGGCGGCGGCCTCGGCCATGGTCGACGAGATCGTGCAGGCGGCCTCGGCGCCGGCCAGTGCGGTGGTGGTCGAGGTCGTGCATGCCAGCAGCGCCGATCCGGCGGCGGCCAGCGCGGTGGCTGCCGCGCCGGTGGCGGGCCTGGTCGTGCTGCGCGCGAGCGATGCGTCCTGGGTGGAGGTGATCGACGCCGGCGGCCAGGTGCTGCTGCAACGGGTGCTGCAGCCGGGCGAGAGCGTCGGCCTGGACGGCAGGCTGCCGCTGCGGCTGAAGATCGGCAATGCGGCGGTCACGTCGTTGCGGTTTCGCGGCAACGAGGTCGATCTGGCCGCGTCCACGCGCGACAACGTGGCGCGGCTCGAACTGAAGTAGACGAGCAGCAGCTGCTGCGAAGCCATGGCCCACGATTTGCTCACTGAACCCATCCAACCCGCCGCCCTGCCGGTGCGGCATTCGCGCCAGGCGACGGTGCGCTGGGGCAGCCACGTCGTCACCGTCGGCGGCGGCGCGCCGGTGCGTGTGCAGTCGATGACCAACACCGACACGGTGGACGCGATCGGCACTGCGATCCAGGTCAAGGAGCTGGCGCAGGCCGGCTCCGAGCTGGTGCGCATCACCGTCAACACGCCCGAGGCCGCCGACGCGGTGCCGCACATCCGCGATCAGCTCGACCGCATGGGCATCGTCGTGCCGCTGATCGGCGACTTCCACTACAACGGCCACCGCCTGCTCAGCGAACACCCGGCGATGGCCCAGGCCCTGAGCAAGTACCGCATCAACCCCGGCAACGTCGGCAAGGGCGACAAACGCGACCGTCAGTTCGCGATGATGATCGAAGCGGCGATGCGCCACGACAAGCCGGTGCGCATCGGCGTCAACTGGGGCAGTCTGGACCAGGACTTGCTGGCGCAGCTGATGGACGAGAACGCGCAGCGCGCCGAGCCCTGGGACGCCAAGCCGGTGATGTACCAGGCGCTGGTGCAAAGCGCGCTGGGCTCGGCCGAGTACGCACGCGAGCTGGGCATGAGCCCCGACCAGATCCTGATCAGCTGCAAGGTCAGCGGCGTGCAGGACCTGGTGGCGGTGTACCGCGCGCTGCACGCGCGCTGCGACTATCCGCTGCACCTGGGGCTGACCGAAGCCGGCATGGGCACCAAGGGCACGGTGGCCTCGACCGCCGCGCTGGCGCTGCTGCTGCAAGACGGCATCGGCGACACCATCCGCGTGAGCCTGACGCCGCAGCCGGGCGAGGCGCGCACGCAGGAGGTGGTGGTGGCGCTGGAGATCCTGCAGGCACTGGGGCTGCGCAACTTCAACCCCAGCGTCACCGCCTGCCCGGGTTGTGGGCGTACCACCAGCGAGACCTTCCAGGTGCTGGCCAAGCGCATCGACGATCATCTGCGCGCAATGATGCCGGCCTGGCGCGAGCGTTACCCCGGCGTCGAGAACCTGAAGGTGGCGGTGATGGGCTGCATCGTCAACGGCCCCGGCGAGAGCAAGCACGCCGACATCGGCATCAGCCTGCCCGGCACCGGCGAGACGCCGGCCGCACCGGTGTTCATCGACGGGCAAAAAGCGATGACGCTGCGCGGCGAGGGCATCGCAGAAGAATTCCACAAGATCGTCGAGGACTACATCGAACGGCGCTTTGGCGCCGTCGCGACGCGCTGAAAACCAAACCCTTCACCGCAGAGGCGCAGAGGACGCAGAGGTTCGCAGAGAAGTACCAAAGCTATTGAGTTCCTCTGCGCTAACTCTGCGTCCTCTGCGCCTGTGCGGTGAATGACTTCGAATCCCGCCCATGCCCGAACCCATCCAAGCTGTCAAAGGAATGAACGACATCCTGCCGCCGGCTTCGGCGCGCTGGGAGTGGTTCGAAGACAAGGTGCGCGCGCTGATGCAGCGCTACGGCTACCTCAACGTGCGCACGCCGATCGTCGAGCCCACGCCGCTGTTCGTGCGCGGGCTGGGCGAGGTCACCGACATCGTCGAAAAGGAGATGTACTCCTTCGTCGACAGCATGAACGGTGACGCGCTGACGCTGCGCCCCGAGGCCACCGCCGGCGTGGTGCGCGCGGTGGTCGAACACAACCTGCTGTACGACGGCGGCAAGCGGCTGTACTACACCGGGCCGATGTTCCGCCACGAGCGGCCGCAGCGCGGGCGCTACCGCCAGTTCCACCAGGTCGGTGTCGAGGCGCTGGGCTTTCCCGGCCCGGACGTCGACGCCGAGGTGATCCTGATGGCGCGCGCGCTGTGGCGCGACCTGGGGCTGGCCGACGTGCGGCTGGAGCTGAACAGTCTGGGCCAGACCGAAGAGCGGCGCGCGCACCGCGCGGCGCTGGTCGCGCACTTCGAGCAGCACCGCGAGTTGCTCGACGCCGACGCGCAGCGCCGGCTGCACAGCAACCCGCTGCGCATCCTGGACACCAAGAATCCGGCGATGCAGCCGCTGGTCGAGGCGGCGCCGAAGCTGATGGACTTCCTCGGCGAGGCGTCGCTCAAGCACCTGGATGCGGTGCGCGCAGTGCTCGACGCCGTCGGCCAGCCCTATCGCATCAACCCGCGGCTGGTGCGCGGCATGGACTACTACAACCTGACGGTGTTCGAGTGGGTGACGGACCGCCTGGGCGCGCAGGGCACGGTGTGCGGCGGCGGCCGCTACGACGGCCTGATCGAGATGATCGGCGGCAAGCCGGCGCCGGCGGTGGGCTGGGGTCTGGGCATCGAGCGCGTGCTCGACCTGATCGAGCAGCAGGGCGTTGTGCCGCCCACCACGCCCTGCGACGCCTACGCGGTGGTGCCCGACGCCTCGGCACTGCCGCAGGCCACCGCCGTAGCCGAGGCGCTGCGCGCCGTCGGCGTGTCGGTGCTGCTGCATGCGGCAGGCAAGGATGGCCCGGCCAGCATGAAGTCGCAGTTCAAGCGCGCCGACGCCAGCGGCGCACGCCACGCGCTGATCTTCGGCGCCGACGAGCTCGCGCGCGGCGAGCTGTCGATCAAGCCGCTGCGCGACGCTGCCGCGCCGCAGCGCACGCGCGCGCTGGCCGATGTGGCCGGCTGGGCGCACGAGTTGCGCACCGCATAATTCCCACCTTCTTTCGCGTACCCGGTCGGCCACTTCCCGGCAGGACGCCTTTTTCGAAGTACTTCATGGCACAACCCCTAGACCTGCAGGAACAGGAACAGCTCGACGCGCTAAAGGCGTTCTGGAAGACCTACGGCAACCTGATCACCTGGGCGCTGATCGCCGCGCTGGCGGTGTTTGCCGGGCTGAACGGCTGGAAGTGGTGGCAGCGCGAGCAGTCGATGAAGGCCGCGGCAATGTACGACGAGCTCGACCGCGCGGCCCAGTCCGGTAACGCCCAGCGTGCCGGCCAGATCTTCGCCGACCTGAAGCAGCGGTATCCGCGCACCGTCTACGCCGAACAAGGCGGGCTGCTGGCGGCCAGCGTGCAGTTCGCCAGCGGCCAAAGCAGCGAGGCCCAGGCCAGCCTCGACTGGGTGGCGCACAACGCCACCGAGGCCGAGTACCAGACCGTCGCGCGGCTGCGGCTGGCCGGGCTGCTGCTGCAGGCCAAGGACTACGACGCCGCGCTGAAGCAGCTCGACCAGGCCAAGGCCCCGACCTTTGCCGCGCTGGTGGCCGACCGGCGCGGCGACGTGCTGCTGGCGCAGGGCAAGCCGGCCGAGGCGCGCAGCGCCTACCAGGCCGCGTGGCAGGCGATGGATTCCAAGGTCGAATACCGGCGCCTGATCGAGGCCAAGCTCACCGCGCTCGGCGCGGCGCCCGACGCGCCGGCCAAGGCGGCGGAGACCCTGCAGTGACGGCCGGCGGCAGCGCCGGGGCGCCGGTTTCGCGGCCGCACCGCCGGGCGCCAGGCCGGGCGCTGTTGCGCCCCGGACGCGGTGTGTTGCCGCTGCTGACGGCAACGCTGGTGCTGCTTGCCGGCTGCGCGGCCGACAAACCCAAGCCCAAGCCGTTGGAAGCCTTCACCCCCACGATCGCGGTGCGCCAGGCCTGGTCGGCCAAGCTGAACAGCGTGAAGTTCGCGCTGGCGGTGGTGGCGCGCGATGGTCAGTTCGTCGTCGCCGGCAGCGACGGCAGCGTGATGGCGCTGGACGCGAACAGCGGCGCGGTGCGGTGGCGGTTGGACGCGGGTGCACCGCTGTCGGCCGGCGTCGGCAGCGACGGGCGCTTTCATGCGGTGGTCACGGCCGACAACCGGTTGGTGGTGTTCGACGGCGAGCGCGAGGCCTGGCGCGCGCAGCTGAACTCGCGCGTCAGCACCGCGCCGCTGGTGGCCGGCGAGCGTGTGTTCGTGATGGGCGTGGATCGCGCGGTGCATGCCTTCGACGCGCTCGACGGCACCCGCCTGTGGTCGCTGCAGCGTCCGGGCGAGGCCTTGACGCTGCTGCACAGCGGTGTGCTCACGGCGGTCAAGGACACGCTGGTGGCGGGGCAGGGGCCGCGCATGGCCGGCATCGACCCGACGCGCGGCAGCGTGCTGTGGGAGGTGCCGATCGGCACACCGCGCGGCACCAACGAGGTCGAGCGTCTGGCCGACCTGGTCGGCCCCGCGCTGCGCCTGGGCAACCGGCTGTGCGCGCGCTCGTTCCAGGCCGCGGTGGGCTGCGTCGACGCCGAAGCCGGACGGCTGCTGTGGGCGCGCAACAGCGGCGGCATCAATGCCATCGGCGGCGACGACGAGGTGGTGGTGGGCGCCGACGCCAGCGACCGCATCGTCGCTTGGAAGACTGCCAACGGCGAGACCGCCTGGAGCAGCGAGCGCCTGGCGCTGCGCCGGCTGAGCGCGCCGGCCAGCCTCGGCGCGGCGGTGGTGTTCGGCGATTTCGAAGGCTACCTGCACTTTCTCGACCCCAAGGACGGCCGCACGCTGGCGCGGCTGGCCACCGACGGCTCGCAGGTGGTGGGAAGGCCGACGCTGGCGGGCAACACGCTGCTGGTGGTCACGCGCAACGGCGGGCTGTTCGCGTTCCGGCCCGAATAGGGCGCTCGCCAGGAAGCTGCGCATGAAGCCGGTGCTGGCCATCGTCGGGCGGCCGAACGTGGGCAAGTCGACCTTGTTCAACCGCCTGACGCGAAGCCGCGATGCGATCGTCGCCGACTTCGCCGGGCTGACGCGCGACCGCCACTATGGCGATGCCAGCTTCGACGGCCGTGACTTCATCGTCGTCGATACCGGCGGCTTCGAGCCCGATACCAGCGACGGCATGCTGCGCGAGATGGCCAAGCAAACGCGCCAGGCGGTGGCCGAGGCCGACGTGGTGGTGTTCGTGCTGGACGCTCGCGCCGGCTTGAGCGCGCAGGACCACGACATCGCACGCTACTTGCGCACCACCGCGCCGCGCGTGCTGCTGGCGCTGAACAAGGCCGAGGGCATGAGCAGTTCGCCGCGGCTGGCCGAGTTTCACGAACTGGGCATGGGCGAGCCGCATCCGGTGTCGGCCGCGCACGGTCAGGGCATCCGCAGCCTGCTCGAGGCGGCGTTCGAGGACCTGCCGCCGCACGAGCCGATGCCGGGCGAACCCGATGCCGACAAGCCGATCCGCCTGGCCGTGGCCGGGCGGCCGAACGTCGGCAAATCCACGCTGATCAACACCTGGCTGGGCGAGGAGCGGCTGGTGGCCTTCGACCAGCCGGGAACCACGCGCGACGCCATCAGCGTGCCCTTCGAGCGCCAGGGCCAGCGCTTCGAACTGATCGACACCGCCGGCTTGCGGCGCAAGGGCCGGGTGTTCGAAAGCATCGAGAAGTTCTCGGTGGTCAAGACGCTGCAGGCCGTCGCCGATGCCAACGTGGTGGTGCTGCTGCTGGACGCCACCCAGGGCGTGACCGACCAGGACGCACACATCGCCGGCTACATCGTCGAGTCGGGCCGTGCGGTGGTGCTGGCGGTGAACAAGTGGGACGCGGTCGACGACTACCAGCGTCAGATGCTCGAGCGTTCGATCGCCCAGCGGCTGGTGTTCATGCGATTCGCATCGGTGCAACGCATCTCGGCGATCAAGCGCCAGGGCTTGGGCCCGCTGTGGAAGGCGATCGGCGACGCGCATGCGTCAGCGGTGCGCAAGCTGCCCACGCCGGTGTTGACGCGGTTGCTGCTCGAAGCGGTGCAGCACCAGGCGCCCAAACGCTCGGGCCGCTTCCGCCCGAAGCTGCGTTATGCGCATCAAGGCGGCATGAATCCGCCGATCGTCGTCATCCACGGCAACTCGCTCGAGCATGTGACCGACGCCTACAAGCGCTACCTGGAAGGGCGCTTTCGCGAACACTTCAAGCTGGTGGGCACGCCGCTGCGCGTGCAGTTGCGCTCGTCGCGGAACCCTTTCGACGAGCGCGGGTCTTGAACAACGAAATGCCGCATGCATATAGGGCGGTGCGGCATGCTGCGCTGCGCCATGCTGGCGCAGGGCCTGTGTTAACGTCGGCCGTCGAATAACTTCATCACGGAGCATATCGTGAGCAATAAAGGGCAGTTGCTGCAGGACCCGTTCTTGAACCTGCTGCGCAAGGAGCACGTGCCGGTGTCGATCTATCTGGTCAACGGCATCAAGCTGCAAGGCCACATCGAGTCGTTCGACCAGTACGTCGTGCTGCTGCGCAATACCGTCACGCAGATGGTCTACAAGCACGCCATTTCCACCGTCGTGCCCGGGCGCGCGGTGAACTTCCACGCCAACGAGCCTGCCGACAATGCTTGAAGCAGCGGCCGCTGCCGCGCGTGGGCAAGTCAGGCCTTGAGTCTTCCCATCCCCCCTACCGCGCCGCAGGCGGACGCGCCCACGCGCGCCGTGCTGGTGGGCGTGCAAATTGGCAACGAGGCCGGCTTCGACGCGACCCTGGACGAACTGGCGCTGTTGGCGCAGTCGGCCGGCGATGAGCCGGTCGGGCGTGTCGTCGCGCGCCGCCGCGCGCCCGATGCCGCGCTGTTCGTCGGCTCGGGCAAGGCCGACGAGATCAAGGCGCTGGTGCACGCCAGTGGCGCGCACGGCGTGATCTTCGACCAGGCGCTCAGCCCGGCGCAGCAGCGCAACCTCGAGCGCCATCTGGGCGTCGCGGTGGCCGACCGCACCGGGCTGATCCTCGACATCTTCGCGCAGCGCGCGCACAGCCACGAGGGCAAGCTGCAGGTCGAGCTCGCGCGGCTGCAGTACCTGTCGACCCGGCTGGTGCGGCGCTGGTCGCACCTGGAGCGGCAAAGCGGCGGCATCGGACTGCGCGGCGGCCCGGGCGAGGCGCAGATCGAACTCGACCGGCGCATGATCGGCGAGCGCATCAAGTCGGTGGCCGCGCGGCTGGAAAAGGTCAAGCGCCAGCGCGGCACGCAGCGTAAGGCGCGCGAGCGCCGCGGCACCTTTCGCATCTCGCTGGTGGGCTACACCAACGCCGGCAAGTCCACCTTGTTCAACGCGCTGGTCAAGGCGCGTGCCTACGCCGCCGACCAGCTGTTCGCGACACTGGACACCACCACGCGCGCGTTGTGGCTGGGCGAGCAGGCCGGCGCGGCCTCGCTGTCCGACACGGTGGGCTTCATCCGCGACCTGCCGCACAAGCTGGTCGAGGCCTTTCGTGCCACGCTGCAGGAGGCGGCCGAGGCCGACCTGCTGCTGCACGTGGTCGATGCGTCGAGCCCGAATCTGCTCGAGCAGTGCGCCGAAGTCGAGCGTGTGCTCAGCGAGATCGGCGCCGACCAGGTGCCGCAGGTGCTGGTGTACAACAAGTGCGATCTGCTCGAGCCGTCGCGCCTGCCGCGCCAGCCGCTGGACTGGATCGAGCGTGCCAACGGCGTGCGCACGCGCCGGGTGTTCGTCAGCGCACGCAGTGGCGAAGGCCTGGCGGCGCTGCGCGAAGTGCTCGGCGATGCGGCCAGCGCGCACCTGAATGCCGGGCCGGGCATTGCGCTCGCGCCGCCCGATCCGCGTCCCCTTTCTTCCAATGCCGGTCTGTCGAGGCCGCCGCAGCCCTTCCGCCATGTCTGAGACCTTTCCCGACCGACGACCGAGCGCCAAGCTGCGTGATGTCGCCCTTGCCGCATCGGCGCTGTTGCGCGGCATGCTGCGCTGGCTGCTGCGCGCGCCGCGGCTTGGCACCGGCATGAACGACACCCTGGTGCTCAGCGGCGGCCGCAACGAAGGACCACCCGACCTGGACGAGTTGTGGCGCGACTTCAACCGCAAGCTCAGCGGCCTGTTCGGCGGCAAGGCCGGCGGCCGGCGGCCGCAGCGCGGCGACGAGCCGCCGCCTGACGGCGGTTCGCCGTTCCAGCCCAATCTGAAGAGCGCCGGCATCGGCGTCGGCCTGATCGCCGGCGTGGTGGCGTTGGTGTGGCTGGGCAGCGGCGTGTTCATCGTGCAAGAAGGCCAGCAGGCGGTGGTGACCTCGTTCGGGCGCTACGCCTACACCGTCGATGCCGGCATCCAATGGCGCTTCCCGTACCCGTTCCAGGCGCACGAGACGGTGCCTGTGACGCAGCTGCGCTCGGTGGAGATCGGGCGCAATACGCCGGTGCCGGCGACCGGGTTGCGCGACTCGTCGATGCTGACGCAGGACGAGAACATCATCGACATCCGCTTCACCGTGCAGTACCGGCTGAAGGACGCTCGCGCCTTCCTGTTCGAGAACCGCAACCCCGACGAGGCGGTGGTGCAGGCCAGCGAATCGGCGGTGCGCGAGGTGGTTGGCCGGGCCAACGTCGATGCCGTGCTGTACCGCGCGCGCGATCAGCTGGCAGCCGACCTGCTGGCATCTTTGCAGTCGCAGCTGGACCGGCTGCACACCGGCATCCAGGTGGTCAACGTCAACGTGCAGGCGGTGGCGGTGCCCGACCAGGTGGTCGCCGCCTTCAACGACGCGGTCAAGGCCACCGCCGACCGCGACCGCTTCAAGAACGAAGGCGAGGCCTATGCCAGCGACGTGATCCCGCGTGCTCAAGGCACGGCGTCGCGGCTGCGCGAAGAGGCCGAGGGCTACCGCGCGCGCGTGGTGAACATGGCCGAAGGCGATGCCGAGCGCTTCCGTTCGGTGGTCGACGAGTACAAGAAGGCGCCGGCCGTCACGCGCGACCGGATGTACATCGACACCATGCAGCAGGTGTTCTCCAACGTCAGCAAGGTGCTGGTCGACAGCCGCGCCGGCTCCAACTTGCTGTACCTGCCGCTGGACAAGCTGATGCAACAGGCCGGCGGCGCGGCGGCGGTGGCCGCGCCGCAGCCGATGCCGGCCGAGGCGCCGGCCGCGGCGCCGGCCGACGCCAGGTCGCGCGACGGCGGCCGCAGCCGCGAGCGCGAAGTGCGCTGACGAAAGACCCGCATGAATCGAATCGGAATGCTGGCCGCAGCGGCGCTGATCGCGCTGATGATCGCGGCGTCGACCATGTTCATCGTCGACCAGCGCCAGGTGGCGGTGGTGTTCGCGCTGGGCGAGATCAGGGAAGTCATCACCGAGCCGGGGCTGAAGTTCAAGCTGCCGCCGCCGTTCCAGAACGTGGTCTTCCTCGACCGGCGCATCCAGACCCTGGACAACTCGGAGAGCCGGCCGATCTTCACCGCCGAGAAGAAGAGCCTGATCATCGACTGGCTGGTCAAGTGGCGCATCAAGGAGCCGCGCCAGTTCATCCGCAACAACGGCACCGATTTTCGCAACCTGGAGAACCGCCTCGGACCGGTGGTGCAGGCGGCGTTCAACGAAGAAGTGACGCGGCGCAACGTGTCGGGCGTGCTGTCGGTCGAGCGCGAACAGGTCATGCGCGAAGTGCTGGCGCGGCTGGCCGACGAGGCCAAGGCCTTCGGCATCGAGGTGGTGGACGTGCGCATCAAGCGCGTGGACTTCGTCGCCGACATCACCGATTCGGTGTTCAAGCGCATGGAGTCCGAGCGCAAGCGCGTGGCCAACGAGCTGCGTTCCACCGGACAGGCCGAAGGCGAGCGCATCCGCGCCGAAGCCGACCGTCAGCGCGAGGTGATCGTCGCCGAGGCCTACCGCGACGCGCAGAAGACCAAGGGCATCGGCGACGCCAAGGCCACTGCGCTGTATGCGGATTCCTTCGGCCGCGACCCGGCCTTCGCCAAGTTCTATCGCAGCCTGGACGCCTACCGCACCGCCTTCCGGTCGCGGTCGGACCTGCTGGTGGTCGACCCGAGCAGCGAGTTCTTCCGCGCGATGCGCGGCAGCTCGTCGGCCGAGGCCAAGTAAGCCGGCCGGCACGCTAGCGGCGCGATCATGTCGGACCTGTTGCTCGGCGCGGTGGCCCTGATGCTGGTGTTCGAAGGGCTGCTGCCATTTCTCAGCCCGGGCCGCTGGCGCACGATGTTCGAGCGCGCGACCCGCCTGAGCGACGGCCAGATCCGCTTCGTCGGCTTGAGCAGCATGCTGATCGGCGTGGTGCTGCTGCTGGTGTTCTGGCGCTGAATCCGCGTTGCGGCAGCGCCGCGACCCCAGGCCGCGCGCAGGGCGCTGGCTACAATGCCCGTTTGCCGTTTCCGGGTTGATTCATGTCGTCTGCGTGGCTGCTGCCGGAGCACATCGCCGATGTACTGCCGGCACAGGCGCGCCGCATCGAGGAGTTGCGCCGTGCCTTGCTCGACCGCGCACGCAGCTACGGCTTCGAGCTGGTCATCCCGCCGCTGCTCGAGCACCTGGATTCGCTGCTCAGCGGCACCGGCCATGAGCTGGACCTGCGCACCTTCAAGCTGGTCGACCAGCTGAGCGGCCGCTCGCTGGGGCTGCGCGCCGACACCACGCCGCAGGCGGCGCGAATCGACGCGCACTTGCTCAACCGCGAGGGCATCACGCGCCTGAGTTACTGCGGTCCGGTACTGCATGCAAGGCCCAGTGGCTTGGCTTCGCGCGAGCCGCTTCAATTCGGCGCCGAGGTCTTCGGCCATGTCGGCCTGGAGGCCGACCTCGAGGTGCAGGAGCTGGCGCTGGACGCGCTGCGCATGGCCGGCCTGAACGGGCTGGTGATCGATCTGGCCGACGCGCGCATCGTGCGCGGCGTGCTCGCCGGCGTGCTGGTGGATGCGGCGCAGCTCGAGCAGGTGGTGGGCGCGTTGTCGAACAAGGATGCGGCGCTGCTGCAAGCCTTGGCCGAGCGCATGCCGGCCGAAACCCGGCACGCGCTGCATGAGTTGCTGACGCTGTACGGCGGCGAGGAAGTGCTCGCCGCGGCGCGACAGCGGCTGCCGCAGCGCGCGCTGATCGCGACCGCGCTCGATGACCTGCAGTGGCTTGCCACGCACCTCAAGCGCGGCCATCCGGGCGTGCGGCTGGGCTTCGATCTGTCCGACATGAGCGGCTACGCCTACTACAGCGGCACCCGCTTCGCGGTTTATGGCGCGGGCTGCAGCCAGGCGCTGGTGCGCGGCGGCCGCTACGACGAAGTCGGCGCGGTGTTCGGCCGGCGCCGCCCGGCGGTGGGTTTCAGCCTCGACCTGAAGGTGCTGGCCGAGCATGCTTTGCCGATCCCGCGGGCCGGCGCCGTGCTGGCGCCGTGGAGCGAGGATCCGCTGCTGCGCGCCGAGGTGCGCCGCCTGCGCGAGGCCGGCGAGACCGTCGTGTGCATGCTGCCGGGCCATGCCCAGGAGGCTCAGGAGTTCGATTGCGACCGCGAGCTGGTGGCGATCGGCGATCATTGGGTGCTGCGCGCGATCTAGCCGCGCCGCAGCCGTCTTGCACGAAGAGGGACCAGACTTGAACACTCCACCGGGCCAGCGCAGCGCGAGCGGCCGCAACGTCGTCGTCGTCGGCACGCAATGGGGCGACGAAGGCAAGGGCAAGATGGTCGACTGGTTGACCGACCATGCGCAGGGCGTGGTGCGCTTCCAAGGCGGCCACAACGCCGGCCACACGCTGGTGATCAAGGGGCACAAGACCGCGCTGCAGTTGGTGCCTTCGGGGATCATGCGCGACGGCGTGGCCTGCTACATCGGCAACGGCGTGGTCGTCGACCCGCAACACTTGCTGCAGGAGATCGGCCGGCTCGAAGACGCGGGGCTGCAGGTGCGGTCGCGCCTGTTCGTCAGCGAGTCGTGCCCGCTGATCCTGCCGTTTCACGTGGCGGTCGACAAGGCGCGCGAAGGGCTGCGCGAGCACAGCGGCAGCGGCAAGATCGGCACCACCGGCAAGGGCATCGGCCCGGCCTACGAGGACAAGGTGGCCCGGCGCGCGCTGCGGGCGCAGGATCTCAAGCATCCGCAACGCTTTGCCGACAAGCTGCGCGAGCTGGTCGAGTGGCACAACTTCGCGCTCGACGGCTACCTGCATGCGCAGCGGCTGGACTACGCGCAGATGCTCGACAGCTCGCTGCGCGCGGCACAGCAGATCCGCCCGCTGTTGGCCGATGTCGGCTACGCGCTGCACCGCGCGCACCAGGGCGGCGCGAACCTGTTGTTCGAAGGCGCACAGGGCACCTTGCTCGATGTCGACCACGGCACCTATCCGTACGTCACCTCGAGCAACTGCGTGGCCGGCACTGCGGCGGCCGGATCGGGCGTCGGGCCATCGATGCTGCACTACGTGCTGGGCATCACCAAGGCCTACACCACGCGCGTGGGCAGCGGCCCGTTCCCGACCGAGCTGCCGATGGACCAACCGGGCAGCGTCGGCCACCATCTGTCCAGCGTCGGCCAGGAGCGCGGCACCGTCACCGGCCGTGCCCGGCGCTGCGGCTGGCTCGACGCCGCGGCGCTGAAGCGCTCGGCCATCATCAACGGCCTGTCGGGGTTGTGCATCACCAAGCTGGACGTGCTCGACGGTCTGGCCGAGATCAAGGTGTGCGTGGGCTACGTGCTGGACGGACGCAGCCTGGACGTGCTGCCGCTCGACGCCGACGAGGTCGCCGCCTGCGAGCCGCAGTACGAGAGCTTTGCCGGCTGGAACCAGACCACCGCCGGCCTGACCGAATGGGACCAGTTGCCGCTGAATGCCAGGCGCTACCTGGAGCGAGTGCAGTCGTTGATCGGTACGCCGATCGACATCGTCTCGACCGGACCCGACCGCGACCACACGATCGTGCTGCGCCATCCCTACCGTAGCTGAGCGCGCGGCTGCGGCGCATCAAACCCTTCGCTTTGCACCCCATCGACCGCCATGCTCACCGACGACGGCAAACACCTGTACGTGTCCTGGGACGAGTACCACATGCTGATCGAGCGCCTGGCGCTCAAGGTGCACAACTCGGGCTGGCCCTTCGACCAGATCCTGTGCCTGGCGCGCGGCGGCATGCGCCCGGGCGACGTGCTGTCGCGCGTGTTCGACAAGCCGCTGGCGATCATGTCGACCAGCTCGTACCGCGCCGACGCCGGCACCATCCAGGGTCGGTTGGACATCGCCAAGTACATCACCTTGCCCAAGGGCGAACTGGCGGGCCGCGTGCTGCTGGTGGACGACCTCGCCGACTCGGGCGTGACGCTGCGCGCGGTGGTCGATCGGCTGCGCGGCACGCCGTCGATCCGCGAGTTGCGCTCGGCGGTGATCTGGGTCAAGGGGGTGTCGAGCTACACTCCCGACTACTTCGTCGAGCGGCTTCCCACCAGCCCCTGGATTCACCAGCCGTTCGAGGATTACGACGGCATCGGCCCGCAAGGCCTGGCGAAGAAATTCTCGATCTGACGCTCCCAAAGAAGAAGGGGCCGGCAGTGCCGACCCCTTGCTTCACGTCATCATCCACTTCAACCATCTGGTGCCCAGGAGAGGACTCGAACCTCCACGGAGTTACCCGCTAGTACCTGAAACTAGTGCGTCTACCAATTCCGCCACCTGGGCCTCGAACAACGAGGATTCTAGCATCAAGGAAACTACCCAATCGGGCCTGCCGGCCGCCGGCGCGGGGCTGCTGAGCGAGGTCGAGGGCCGCATCGAAGGCCACGTCGACGGCCACGGCTTCGTGCGCCGCGACGATGGCCAGGCGTCGATCTATCTGTCGCCGCAGGAGATGCGCGCGGTGCTGCACCGCGACCGCGTGCGCGTACGCGTCGTGCGCTTCGATCGCAAGGGCCGCCCCGAAGGGCGCGTGCTCGACATCCTCGAGCGCCGCAAGGCGCCGATCATCGGCCGGCTGCTGCACGAGGGCGGCATCTGGCTGGTAGCACCCGAGGACCGGCGCTACGGCCACGACATCATGGTGCCGAAGAATGCGATCGCCAGCGCGGCCGCGGGCCAGGTGGTGTCGATCGAATTGACCGAGGCGCCGTCGATGTATTCGCAGCCGATGGGCCGCGTGATCGAGGTGCTCGGCGAGATCGACGACCCGGGCATGGAGATCGAGATCGCGGTGCGCAAGTTCGAAGTGCCGCACCGCTTCTCGCCGAGCGCACTGGCGCAGGCCGCGGCGTTGCCCGATGCGGTGCGCGCGGCCGACCGGCGCCAGCGCATCGACCTGACCGACCTGCCGCTGGTCACGATCGACGGTGAGGATGCCCGCGATTTCGACGACGCCGTGTACTGCGAGCCGTTTGCGCGCGGCCGCGGCAAGAAGGCGCTCGCCGGGTGGCGGCTGATCGTCGCCATCGCCGACGTCAGCCACTACGTGAAGCCGGGCGAGCCGATCGACGCCGACGCCTACGAGCGCGCGACTTCGGTGTACTTCCCGCGGCGTGTGATCCCGATGCTGCCGGAAAAGCTGTCCAACGGGCTGTGCTCGCTCAATCCGCAACAGGACCGGCTGGCCATGGTGTGCGACATGGTCGTCGACGCCGATGGCGTGATCGATGCGTACCAGTTCTACCCGGCGGTGATGTGCTCGCGCTCGCGGCTGACCTACACCGAGGTGGCGGCGGTGCTGGCCAACACGCGCGGCCCCGAGGCCGAGCGCCGTGCCGAGCTGGTGCCGCACCTGCTGCACCTGCACGAGGTCTACCGCGCGCTGCTCAAGCAGCGCGCGCGGCGCGGCGCGGTCGACTTCGAGACGGTCGAGACGCAGATCGTCAGCGACGAGAATGGCCGCATCGAACGCATCGAGCCGCGGGTGCGCACCGACGCGCACCGGCTGATCGAGGAGGCGATGCTCGCGGCCAACGAGTGCGCGGCCGGCTTCATCGAGGCCGCAGGACACCCGGCGCTGTTTCGGGTGCACGAAGGCCCGACGCCGGAGCGCCGCGTGACACTGCAGAACTATCTGCGCGCGTTGGGCATCGGCCTGCACCTGAGCGACGAGCCCACCCCCAGGGAGCTGCAGCAGATCGCGCAGGCGACGAAGGACCGGCCCGACGTGATGCAGGTCCACGCGATGCTGCTGCGTTCGATGCAGCAGGCGGTCTACACCAGCGCCAACGCCGGCCATTTCGGCCTGGCCTACGGCGCGTATGCCCATTTCACCAGCCCGATCCGGCGCTATCCAGACCTGCTGGTGCACCGGGTCATCAAGGCGATCCTCGGCGACAAGCGCTACCGGCTCGACGCCGCGCTGGTCGCGCGCATGGCCGCGGCGGCGCCGCTGCCGCTGGCACGCGCCGCCGGCACCGCGTCCGCCAAGCCGGCCAGCAAGGAGCTGCAGGCCTGGGAGGCCGCCGGCGTGCATTGCAGCGCCAACGAGCGCCGCGCCGACGAGGCCTCGCGCGATGTCGAGGCCTGGCTGAAGTGCCGCTTCATGCGCGAGCACCTGGGTGAGGAGTACGCCGGCACGGTCAGCGCCGTGACCAGCTTCGGCCTGTTCGTCACGCTCGATGCGCTGTACGTCGAGGGCCTGGTTCACATCACCGAGCTCGGCGGCGAGTACTACCGCTTCGACGAGGTGCACCAGGAACTGCGCGGCGATCGCACCGGCGTGCGTTACGCGGTGGGCACGCGGGTGCGGGTGCAGGTCAGCCGGGTCGATCTGGACACCCGGCGCATTGACTTTCGGCTGGTGCGCGATGGCGATGGCGGCCCGGCGTCGCGCGCCCGCGGCGAGCGTGCGCGCGCGTCCAGTGCGCTGGACGAACTGAAGGCGGTGCAGCAGGCCGATCGCGAGGCCAAGGCGGCCAGGGCGGGCAAGGACGTCAAGGCAGCCCGATCCGGCAAGGCTGCTCACGCCGCCCAGGCCGGCGCCAAGTCGCCCGCCCAGGGCCAGACCGCGCGCGCCGCGGGCAAGCGCCCGACCCGTCCGGCCCGTTAGCCGTCCGTTCCAAGCCCGGGGGCGCCGCGCGCCGCAATCACCGCGCGCATGGCGTCGGCCAGATCGCCGGCGCGCAGCGCCAGACAGCGCGGTGTGCGCGCCAGCGCGACATCGGCGGCGCGGCCGTGCACCCAGGCCGCGGCGCACGCCGCCAGCCGGGCGAGGCCGGCCGCCTCGGCAGCGGCGGCCGACCCAGGCCGCGCTTGATCGGCCTGGGCGGCGGCCCGCTGGGCCCAGACGCCGCCGAGCCAGCCGGCCAGCACGTCGCCGGTGCCGCCGCTGGCGAGCAAGGCGTTGCCGCTGGGGTTGATCACGGGCAGCGCACCGGGCGCGGCGATGACGCTGCCCGACCCCTTGAGCAGCACCACGCAGCCCAGCGATTGCGCCAGCCCGGTGGCCGCGCGCAGCCGGTCGGCCTGCACCGCGGCGGTATCGGCGCCGAGCAAGCGCGCTGCCTCGAGCGGGTGCGGCGTCAGCACGGTGGCCATGCCGCGGCCGGCACGGCCGTGCAACTGCCGCCGCAGCGCGGGGTCGGTGGCGATCGCGTTCAGCGCGTCGGCATCCAGCACCAGCCGCGGGCAGCGCGCCAGCAGCACCGGCAGCGCGGCGCGTACCGCCTCGCCGCCGCCGCAGCCGCACACCACCGTGCATTGGGCGATCCGGGCCGCGTCGCCGCGCCACCACTGCGGCCTGAACATCAGCTCCGCCCGTACCGCGTCATGGCGCGGCGCGTCGTCATCGAGCAAGCTGACGAACACGCGGCCCGCGCCGCTGGCCAGCGCCGATCGTGCCGCCAGCAACGCCGCGCCGGTCATGCCCGGCGCGCCGCCGATGACGGCCAGATCGCCGTAGCTGCCCTTGTGGCTGGCATGGGCGCGCACGTCCAGCACGTCCAGCGCGGCGGCGCCGTTCAGTTGGGCCGTCGCGTCGCCGGCGCCGGCCGCTGCGCCAAGCGGGTCGAGCCAGACCTGCCCGGCATGGTCGCGCCCGGCCGCGGTGAACAACCCCGGCTTCAGCGTCAGCAGCGACAGCGTGTGCGTGGCCCGTACCGCGACGCGGCCCAGGCGCTGGCCGGTGTCGGCGTGCAGACCCGATGGCAGGTCGACCGCGAGCACGGTCGCGCCGCCGCAAGCCCCGATCGCGGCGATGGCATCGGCCAGCGCGCCTTGCGGTGCTCGCGTGGCGCCCAATCCGAGCAAGGCGTCGATCACCAGATCGACCGGGCCATCGGGCGGTGCCGCCGAGACCCGCACTCCGGCGCGCTGCGCATCGGCCAGCGCGCGGCGTGCGTCATCGGGTGCGCGCGCCGCGTCGCCGTACAGCGTGACCTGCACCGCCCACCCGGCGCGGTGCAGGTGGCCGGCGGCCACCAGGCCATCGCCGCCGTTGTTGCCCGGCCCGCAAGCGATCCACGCACGACGTGTGCGGGGTGCCACGGCCAGAGCCAGCCGCGCGAGCGCCAGGCCGGCGCGCTGCATCAGCACGTGCGGCGCGTGCGCGGCCAGCGCAGTGGCCTCGGCCGCGCGCGACGCGCGGATGTCGTGCAGCCAGGCGCCGGCCTCGCCTGGGACGATGCACTGCAGGTGGGGGCGGTGGATGGCGCTCACGGGCGGGCCTGATGCATTGTGCGGCGGTTCATGCCGGCAGCGCGTGCCGGCTGCATCCTGCCGGCGATGACGGCGCCGCGCAGCGCGTATCAGCGCCGGGCGGCGAGCGCGCGCTCGATGCTGAGCGACAGGTCGAGCACGGTGTCGTCGCCCAGTGCGGGCGCCCAGATCATCAGCCCCACCGGCAACTCGCCCGGCTGCTGGCACGGCAGCGACAGCGCGCAGCCATCGAGGTGGTTGACCACCGAGGGGTTGCGCAGCAGCAGCGCATTGGTCGCGAAGAAGGCGGCGTCGTCGTCGAGCAAGGGCTGCAGCGGCGGGGCGACGACCGGCACCGTCGGACAGACGAAGGCATCGAAGCCGGATGCCAAGACCTGCACCTTGGCGATCCAGCGGGCGCGCGCTTGCAGCCGGTCGATGTAGTCGGCCGCGGACAGGCCGCAGCCGGCGCGGATGCGCGCCAGCACGCGCGGGTCGTAGCCGGCCTGGTGCGCGTCCAGCCGGTCGCGGTGCCAGGCCCAGGCCTCGGCCGCGCTGATCTGGCCGCTGCTCTGGGCTGGGGTGTCGTCGCCGGGCAGGTCGATCTCGACGATCTCGGTGCCCGCGCTGCGCAGCAGCGCCAAGGTGCGCTCGAAGGCGCGCAGCACGGTGGCATCGGCGTCGTCGAGCAGGCTTCGCGGCAGCGCCAGGCGCCGCGCGCGCAGCGGCCGTCCAGTCAGATGCACCCGGCGTGCCGCCAGCAGTTCGTGCAGCACCACGGCATCGCGCACGCTGTGCGTGATCGCGCAGGCGGTATCGAGCGTGAACGACAGCGGCACCGTGCCCTCGGTGGGCGTGAGCCGCTGCGTGTTCTTGAACCCGACCAGGCCGTGCAGCGCGGCCGGCACGCGGATCGAGCCGCGCGTGTCGGAGCCCAGCGCCGCCCACGCCGCACCTGCGGCCACCGTCACCGCGGCGCCGGAACTCGAGCCGCCGGGGATGCGAGGCGTGGGGTCGAGGGCCGCCGTCGCGACGTTGAGCGGCGTGCCGTGGTGCGGGTTGATGCCCACGCCGGAGAAGGCGAACTCGCTCAGGTTGGTGTGTCCGCTCAGCGCCGCGCCGGCCGCGCGCAGCCGCGCCACGGCCGGGCAGTCGGCGCCAGCCGGCGCGGCGCCGGCCATCGATTTGGATGCTGCAGTGCTGGGCTGGTGGGCGACGTCGAACAGATCCTTGACCGACACCGCCAGCCCGGCCAGCGGCGGCAGCGGCGCACCTGCGGCACGCGCGGCATCGGCCGCGGCCGCCGCGGCGCGCGCCGCCGCATCGAAGCGGCGCACGTAGGCGTGGCGGCACGCCGGCGCATCGGCCGCGGCGATCGAGCGCTCCAGCGCATCGGCCGCGCTGGTCGTCGCTGCGGCCACAGCCGCGGCGGCCGAGCACAGGTCGAAGGAGGGCGCGCGTGCTAGAATTTCGCGGTTTGCCGATGCATTCATGGCGACGATTGTGGCAGCAAGCCACGGCGAATCCGGCGCATCGGCAGGCGACATCCACGAACCCGGCCACCGAACGGTGCCGCACGCGACGAGCTCGCTGACGGTCGCGGCTGGTGTTCAAGACCCAACCTTCGGAGAGATCATGACCGTATCCATGCGTGACATGCTGGAAGCCGGTGTCCATTTCGGGCACCAGACGCGCTTCTGGAACCCCAAGATGGCCCCCTACATCTACGGCCATCGCAACAAGATCCACATCATCAACCTCGAGAAGACGCAGCCGCTCTTCGTCGACGCGTTGAAGTTCGTGCGCCAGTTGTCGGCGCGCCGCGGCACCATCCTGATGATCGGCACCAAGCGCCAGGCGCGCGAGGTCATCGCCGCCGAAGCGCAGCGCTGCGGCATGCCCTACGTCGACCAGCGCTGGCTCGGCGGCATGCTGACCAACTTCAAGACGGTCAAGACCTCGCTGAAGAAGTTGAAAGAGATGCAGGCGCAAAAAGAGGCCGGCATCGAGCAGATGATCAAGAAGGAAGGCCTGCTGTTCGAGCGCGAACTGGCGAAGCTCGAGAAGGACATCGGCGGCATCCAGGACATGAACGCGCTGCCCGACGCGATGTTCGTGATCGACGTCGGCTACCACAAGATCGCGGTGGCCGAGGCGCAAAAACTGGGCATCCCGGTGGTCGCGGTGGTCGACACCAACCACTCGCCGGTGGGCATCGACTACGTGATTCCCGGCAACGACGATTCGGCCAAGGCGGTGGCGCTATACGCGCGTGCGGTGGCCGACGCGGTGATCGAAGGCAAGGACAGCGCCGCCAACGACGTCGTGCAGGCCGCCCGGGCCGACGGCGACGAGTTCGTCGAGCTGCGCGAAGGCGCCTGAGAGGGTTTGGCGCGGCGTGGCGCGATGCGTCGCACCACGCCGGCCTGGCAGACCCGCGGCGGCACGTTGGCGTAGCGCGTGCCGCTTGGCAATTGTCATGGAGATCTAGAGATGCCCGCAATTACCGCAAGCATGGTCGGCGCGCTGCGCGCCAAGACCGATGCCCCGATGATGGAATGCAAGAAGGCGCTGACCGAGGCCGACGGCGACATGGAGCGCGCCGAGGAGATCCTGCGCGTCAAGCTCGGCAGCAAGGCCGGCAAGGCCTCGTCGCGCATCACCGCCGAAGGCGTGGTCGCGGCGGCCGGCGCCGGCAGCACCGCGGCGCTGGTCGAGGTCAACTGCGAAACCGACTTCGTGTCGAAGAACGACGACTTCCTGGCCTTCGCCCAGGCCGTGGCCGAACTGGTCGCGGCTAACGATCCGGCCGACGTGGCCACGCTGGCGGCGTTGTCGTTGACGCAGGCCGGCTTCGGGCCCAGCGTCGAGGACGTGCGCAAGGGCCTGATCGGCAAGATCGGCGAGAACATCACCGTGCGCCGCTTCAAGCGTTATGCCGGCGGCGGCAAGCTCGCGCGCTACCTGCACGGCACGCGCATCGGCGTGCTGGTCGAGTTCGACGGTGACGAGGTCGCGGCCAAGGACGTGGCGATGCACGTCGCGGCGATGAAGCCGGCGGCGCTGTCGGCCGCCGAGGTGCCGGCCGAGCTGGTCGACAAGGAGCGCCGCATCGCCGCCGAGAAAGCCGCCGAGTCGGGCAAGCCGGCCGAGATCGTCGCCAAGATGGTCGAAGGCGCGGTGCAGAAATACCTGAAGGAGATCTCGCTGGTCGACCAGGTCTTCGTCAAGGCGGCCGACGGCAAACAAAGCGTGGGCGCGATGCTCAAGGACACCAAGACCGCGGTGAAGGGCTTCACCTTGTACGTGGTCGGCGAGGGCATTGAAAAGCGCAGCGACGACTTCGCCGCCGAAGTCGCCGCGCAGATGGCGGCGGCCAAGGCGCAGTAGCAGGCACGCGGCGCGGCAACCGCCGCGCCGTACACTGAACCACGCGCCGAACGGAAGGACGCTATGCCGGCATACAAGCGCATCTTGTTGAAGCTGTCGGGCGAGGCCCTGATGGGCGACGATGCCTACGGCATCAACCGCGCCACGATGGTGCGCATGGTGCGCGAGGTGCAGGAGGTGACCGCGCTGGGTTGCGAGGTGGCGGTGGTCATCGGCGGCGGCAACATCTTCCGCGGCGTGGCCGGCGGTGCGGTCGGCATGGACCGCGCCACCGCCGACTACATGGGCATGCTGGCCACGGTGATGAACTCGCTGGCGCTGGCCGACACCATGCGCCAAGAGGGCATGACCGCGCGCGTGATGTCGGCCATCGGCATCGAGCAGGTGGTCGAGCCCTACGTGCGGCCCAAGGCGCTGCAGTACCTGGAAGAAGGCAAGATCGTCGTCTTCGCCGCCGGCACCGGCAACCCGTTCTTCACCACCGACACCGCCGCGGCGCTGCGCGGCGCCGAGATCGGCGCGCAGGTGGTGCTCAAGGCGACCAAGGTCGACGGCGTGTACAGCGCCGACCCGAACAAGGACGCCAGCGCCACGCGCTATGCGACGATCAGCTTCGACAAGGTCATCGCGATGAACCTGCAGGTGATGGACGCCACCGCGTTCGCGCTGTGCCGCGACCAGAAGCTGCCGATCAAGGTGTTCAGCATCTTCAAGCCCGGCGCGTTGAAGCGTGTGGTGCAGGGCGAGGACGAAGGCACGCTGGTGCACGTCTGAATCCCAACCGATGGTGAGTGTGTGATGAGCATTGCAGACATCAAGCAAACGGCCGAGCACAAGATGGCCCGCACGATCGAGTCGATGAAGGCCGAGCTGCAAAAGGTGCGCACCGGCCGCGCGCACCCGGGGCTGCTCGACCAGGTGCATGTCGACTACTACGGCTCGATGGTGCCGCTCAGCCAGGTGGCGAACCTGACGCTGCTGGACGCGCGCACGATCGGCGTGCAGCCCTGGGAAAAGGGCATGGGCGCGAAGATCGAGAAGGCGATTCGCGAGTCCGATCTCGGCCTGAACCCGGCCTCGCAGGGCGACTTGCTGCGCGTGCCGATGCCGGCGTTGACCGAGGAGCGGCGCCGCGAGCTGACCAAGGTGGTGCGCCACACCGGCGAGGAGTCCAAGGTGGCGGTGCGCAACCTGCGCCGCGAGGCCAACGAGCAGCTGAAGAAGCTGCTCAAGGACAAACTGGTCAGCGAGGACGACGAGCGCCGCGCGCAGGACGAGGTGCAAAAGCTCACCGACCGCACCATCGCCGAGATCGACCGCCTGGTGCACGCCAAGGAAGCCGACGTCCTGGCCGTCTGACACGCGCGTGAACCCGTCCGACCGCCGTAGCGACCCGAGCGTGCCGCGCCATGTGGCGCTGGTGATGGACGGCAATGGCCGCTGGGCGCGCAAGCGCTACATGCCGCGGGTGTACGGCCACAAGCAGGGCGTCGATGCGCTGGTGCGCGTGGTCAATACCTTTGCCGATCGCGGCGTCGACTGGCTGACCGTGTTCGCGTTCTCGTCGGAGAACTGGAAGCGCCCGTCCGACGAGGTCTCCGGCCTGATGAGCCTGGTGCTGGTGGCGGTGTCGAAGTACCTGGCCAAGATGGCCGGCGACGGCGTGCGCGTGCGCATCGTCGGCGACCGCGCCAAGGTGTCGAACAAGCTGCGCGACGCTTGGCAGTACGCCGAGAGCAGCACCGCGCACAACTCGCGGATCAACCTGTCGGTGTGCTTCAACTACGGCGGACGCTGGGACGTGGTGCAGGCCTGCCGCCGCGCGATGCTCGACCGCGTGGCGCCCGAGGCGCTGGACGAGGCGGCGCTGTCGCGCTACATGGCGCTGAGCTTCGCCCCCGACCCGGACCTGTTCATCCGCACCGGCGGCGAGATGCGCATCAGCAACTTCATGCTGTGGCAGTCGGCGTACTCGGAGTTCTTCTTTACCGAGCGGCTGTGGCCCGATTTCAGCGAGGCCGACGTCGACGCGGCGCTGCGCGCGTACCGGCAGCGCGACCGTCGCTACGGCGGCATCCCGAACGACGACCCGGTGCCGCAGCGCGGTTGAACGGCGCATCGATGCTCGGGCAGCGTGTCATCACCGCGATCGTTCTGCTGGCGCTGCTGGTGCCGGCGCTGTTCGCGTCGCAGCCGTGGCCGTTCCACCTGCTGACTCTGCTGCTGATCGCCGCCGCCGGCTGGGAATGGGGCCGCTTGAACCAGACCGGCATGGCCGCCAGCGTGGCGCTGGGCATCGGCCTGGCGCTGGCCTGCGCGGCGGCGCTGCTGGCCGGCTGGCCGCAGCGCCCACCGGTGCAGGCGTGGTGGCTGGCGCTGGCGGTGTGGGTGATCGGTGGCGCGCTGGCGCTGCGCGGCGGGCCGGCGTCGTGGCCGCGGCTGCCGCGCGGGCTGCGCCTGCCGCTGGGGCTGATCGCGTTGTGGGCCGCCTGGCTGGCGATGAGCCATGCGCGCAGCGTCGGCATCAACTTCATCCTGTCGGTGTTCTGTCTGGTGTGGGTGGCCGACATCGCGGCCTACTTCGGCGGACGTCGCTTCGGCAAGCGCAAGCTGGCGCCGGGCATCAGTCCGGGCAAGAGCTGGGAAGGCGTGTACAGCGGCATGGTCGGCGTGTTCGTGCTGACGCTCGTGTGGCGCGCGCTGGAGTCGCGCGTGGCAGTCGACAGCCTGAGCCTGTACGGCCGGCTGCTCGACCAATGGGGCCTGCTCGGCGGCCTGGCCGCGCTGGCCTTCCTGACCGGCATGAGCGTGGTCGGCGATCTGATGGAATCGCTGGTCAAGCGCGCTGCCGGCGCCAAGGACTCCAGCCGGCTGCTGCCGGGCCACGGCGGCGTGCTCGATCGCGTCGATGCGCTGTTGCCGGTGTTCCCGCTGGCGCTGGCGCTGCTGCCGGTGTGAAGGCCCGGCCATGACGACACGGCAGCGGCTGGTCATCCTTGGCTCCACCGGCTCGATCGGCACGAGCACGCTGGACGTCGTGGCGCGCCACCCCGAGCGCTTCGAGGTGCTGGGGCTGAGCGCGCAGCAGCGTGTCGACGAGCTCGTCGCGCAATGCCTGCGCTGGCGCCCGCGCTGGGCGGTGTTGCCCGACGAGGCGCGCGCGCGTGCCGCGCGCGATGCGCTGGGCGCGCACGGCGTGGCCACGCAGGTGCTCAGCGGCGCGCAGGCGCTGTGCGACATGGCCAGCGACCCCGAGGTCGACAGCGTGATGGCGGCCATCGTCGGCGCGGCCGGGCTGGCGCCGTGCCTGGCTGCGGCGCGCACCGGCAAGCGGCTGCTGCTGGCCAACAAGGAGGCGCTGGTGGTCGGCGGCGCGCTGTTCATGCGCGCGGTGCAAGAAGGCGGTGCCACGCTGCTGCCGATCGACAGCGAGCATTCGGCGATCTTCCAGTGCCTGCCGCAGCAGCGCGACCAGTGGCCGCACACCATCGACCACATCGTGCTCACCGCCTCCGGCGGGCCGTTTCGCACCCGCGATCCGGCCACCCTGGGCAGCGTGACGCCCGACGAAGCCTGCGCCCACCCGAACTGGGTGATGGGGCGCAAGATCTCGGTGGACTCGGCCACCATGATGAACAAGGCGCTCGAGGTGATCGAGGCGCGCTGGCTGTTCGACCTGCAGCCCGAGCAGATCCGCGTCGTGATCCACCCGCAAAGCATCATCCATTCGATGGTGGTATGCCGCGACGGCAGCGTGCTGGCGCAACTGGGCACGCCGGACATGCGCGGGCCGATCGGCTACGGGCTGTCGTTTCCGCAGCGCATCGAATCCGGTGCGGCGCGGCTGAACTTCGACGCGATCTGCGCGTTGAGCTTCGAGCAGGCCGACGCCCTGCGCTTCCCGGGGCTGCAGTTGTCGTGGGCCGCGCTGCGCGGCGCCGAGGGCAGCACCGCGGTGCTCAATGCCGCCAACGAGGTGGCAGTGGCCGCCTTCCTCGATCGCCAGGTGGGTTTCGATGCGATCCATGCGATCAACGCCGACACGCTGGATGCGGTGCTGCCGCGGCTCGGTGATGCGCCGGCGCTGGACGAGTTGCTGGCGCTGGACGAGCGTGCGCGTGCGCATGCGCGCCAGCGGGTGCGGGAGCGGCAGCGGTGATCCTGACCGTGCTTGCGTTCCTGGTGACGCTGGCGATCCTGGTCGTGATCCACGAGTACGGCCACTACCGCGTCGCGGTGGCCTGCGGCGTGAAGGTGTTGCGCTTCTCGGTGGGCTTCGGGCGCGTGCTGTGGCGGCGCCGGCGTGGTCCGGACGGCACCGAGTTCGTGCTGTCGGCACTGCCGCTGGGCGGCTACGTGCGCATGCTCGACGAGCGCGAGGCGCCGGTCGCGCCCGATGAGCGCGACCGCGCGTTCAACCGCCAGTCGCTGGCGCGGCGCACCGCCATCGTCGCTGCCGGACCGGCGGCCAACCTGCTGCTGGCGGTGCTGTTGTTCGCGCTGGTGCAGTGGATCGGTGTTCCCGAGCCCGCGGCGGTGCTCAGCGCGCCGGCCAGCGGCTCGTTGGCCGAGCGCGCGGGACTGCACTCGGGCGACCGCGTCAGCGCGGTGTCGGCCGATGGCCAGCAGTGGGCCGAGGTGCGCTCGATGAACGAACTGCGCTGGCAGATCACGCAAGCGGCGCTGGACGGCCAGGCGTTGCAGTTGGCGGTGGCCCGCACCGGCAGCCAGTCCACCCACAGCGTCACGCTCGACCTGCCCAGGCTGGGTTCGCGCGAGGTCGGCCCGGCGCTGCTGCGCGACATCGGCATCGGCGCGCCCCACAGCGAGCCGGTGGTCGGCGAGATGCAGCCGGCGGGGCCGGCGGCACGCGCCGGGCTGCGCGGCGGCGACCGCGTGCTCGCGGTCGACGGCCAGGCGGTCGCTGATGCCCAGGCGCTGCGCGAACGCATCCGCGGCTCGCTGCACGGCGACGTCGCGCAGCCGATGCGCTGGCGCATCGAGCGTGACGGCCGCCCGCTCGAGCTCGAGGTGGTGGCCCGTGTGCACGACGACAACGGCCAGCGCATCGGCCGCATCGATGCCTACATCGGCCGCCCGGCCGAGATGGTGACGGTGCGGCGCGGCCCCTGGGAAGGCCTGCAGCTGGGGCTGCAACGCACCTGGGAGCTCAGCGCGCTGACGCTGAAGATGCTGGGGCGCATGTTGATCGGCGAGGCCTCGCTGCGCAACCTGAGCGGGCCGCTGACGATCGCCGACTATGCCGGGCAATCGGCGCAGCAGGGCCTGGGCCACTACCTCGGTTTCCTCGCGCTGGTCAGCGTGAGCCTGGGGGTGCTGAACCTGCTGCCGCTGCCGATGCTCGATGGCGGACACCTGATGTATTATCTTTTCGAGGGTTTGACCGGTCGACCCGTATCCGATCTGTGGCTCGACCGTCTGCAACGCGGCGGCATCGCCATCCTCCTGGCCCTGATGTCGGTGGCCCTGTTCAACGACGTGGCCCGGCTGCTGGGTCTGCAGTGAGTTTCTCGCCCATGTCCCTCGAGTTCCTGTCGCGCGCGTCGTCGAAAGTGATGCGCTGGGTGTTGTTGTGCGGTGCGCTGCTGGCGGTGCTGTTCGCGCCGGCCGCGCACGCGGTCGAGCCCTTCGTCATCAAGGACATCCGCATCGAGGGCATCCAGCGCACCGACCCGGGTTCGGTGTTCGGCGCGCTGCCGTTTCGCATCGGCGACACCTACAACGACGACAAGGGCGCCACCGCGCTGCGCGCGCTGTTCGCCACCGGGTTGTTCAAGGACGTGCGCATCGAGATCGAAGACCAGGTCGTCGTCGTCGTGGTCGACGAGCGCGCCATCATCGCCACCGTGTCCTTCGTCGGGCTGAAGGAGTTCGAGCAGGATCAGCTGGTCAAGTCGCTGCGCGACGCCGGCATCGGCGAGGGCCTGCCCTTCGACCGCGCGCTGGTCGACCGCGCCGAGCAGGAGATCAAGCGCCAGTACCTGTCGCGCAGCCTGTACGGCGCCGAGGTGGTGACCACGGTGACGCCGATCGAACGCAACCGCGTGAACATCACCTTCACGATGAACGAGGGCGACGCCGCGCGCATCCGCGAGATCCGCATCGTGGGCGCGAAGTCGTTCAGCGAATCCACCCTGCTCGGCCAGTTCGAGGCCAGCCCCAGCAACTGGCTGAGCTGGTACACCAAGGGCGACCGCTATTCGCGTGCCAAGCTCAACGCCGACTTGGAGACGCTGCGCGCGTGGTACCTGAACCGCGGCTACCTCGAGTTCGGCATCGAGTCGACGCAGGTCACGATCTCGCCCGACAAGCAGGACATCACGATCACCATCACGATCCGCGAAGGCCAGGTCTTCACCGTCACCGGCGTGCGGCTGGAGGGCAACTTCCTCGGCCGCGATGACGAGTTCCGCGCGCTGGTCAGCGTGGTTCCCGGCAAACCCTACCGCGGCGACGACGTCGCCGCCACCGTGCGCAGCATTGCCGAGCGCTTCGCCAACTACGGCTTCGCCTTTGCCCGGGTCGAGCCGCGGCCCGAGATCGACCGCGAGGCGGCGCGCGTCGCGGTGGTCATCGCTGCCGATCCGCAGCGCCGCGTCTACGTGCGGCGCATCGATGTGGCCGGCAACACGCGCACCCGCGACGAGGTGATCCGCCGCGAGTTCCGCCAGTTCGAGGCCTCGTGGTACGACGGCGCGAAGATCCGGCTGTCCAAGGAGCGGCTCGATCGGCTCGGCTTCTTCAAGGACGTGGCGGTCGACACGGTGGAAGTGCCGAACGTGCCGGACCAGGTCGACCTGTTGGTCACGGTGGAGGAAAAACCCACCGGCAACCTGTCGGTGGGTGCCGGGTACTCCAGCGCCGAGCAGCTGACGCTGAGCGCGTCGATCCAGCAGGAGAACGTGTTCGGCTCGGGCCACTATCTCGGCATGAGCATCAACACCGGCAAGAGCAACCGCACCTTGGCGATCAACACGGTCGACCCGTACTGGACCGTCGATGGCGTGTCGCGTGCGTTCGACCTGTTCTACCGCAACTTCAGCCCGCTCAACAGCTACGGCGACAACTACCAGATCAGCACCTGGGGCGGGGCGGTGCGTTTCGGTGTGCCGTTCAGCGAGCTTGACACCGTGTTCTTCGGGCTGGGCTACGAGCAAACCCACATCGCCGACGATGCGTTCTTGCCGAACAGCTACTTCCTGTATCGGCAGGAGTTCGGCCCGACCAGCTATGCGCTGCCGCTGACGATCGGCTGGTCGCGCGATGGCCGCAACAGCGCGATCAATCCCACCGAGGGGCGCTTCTATCGTGCCAATGGCGAGATCAGTGCGCTCGGCGACTTGCAGTACGCGCGGGTGAGCCTGCAGGCGCAGCAGTACCTGAGCCTGCCGTACAACCTGACGCTGGGCCTGAACGGTGAACTCGGCTGGGGCTTCGGACTGGGTTCGCGCCCGTACCCGGTGTTCAAGAACTTCTACAGCGGCGGCCTGGGGTCGGTGCGCGTGTTCCAGCAAAGCTCGCTCGGTGTCATCGACCCCACCGGCGCCTTCGTCGGCGGCACGCGCAAGGCCAACGTCAACAGCGAGCTGTACATCCCGGTGCCCGGCATGGGCAACGACAAGACCCTGCGCTTCTTCTGGTTCGTCGATGTGGGCAATGCGTGGGGCGAGGACCAGGACGTGACCTTCGGCAGTCTGCGCGCCTCCACGGGTCTGGGCATCAGCTGGATCTCGCCGATGGGGCCGCTGAAGTTGAGCTACGGCAAGGCGATCCGCTACGAGGGAACCGATAGAATCCAGCCCTTCCAATTCCAGATCGGGACGCGATTCTGATGAAGCTCTTGCCGCGTTCGTCCAAGGTGCTTGCCGCCGTGGCAGGGTCGGCCCTGCTGTGCTGCTCGCTCGCCGCTGCGGCTCAGGAACTGAAAGTCGGCTACGTCAACAGCGAGCGTGTGCTGCGCGAGGCCGCGCCCGCCAAGGCAGCGCAGACCCGGCTCGAAAGCGAGTTCGGCAAGCGCGAGAAAGAGCTGGTTGACCAGGCCTCGCGGCTGAAGTCCGCGGCCGAGAAGCTCGAGAAGGAAGCGCCGACACTGAGCGAGACCGAGCGGGGGCGGCGCCAGCGCGAACTGGTCGAGCAAGACCGCGACATCCAGCGCCGGCGCCGCGAGTTCCAGGAAGACCTCACGCAGCGCAAGAACGAGGAGCTCGCCACCGTCGTCGAGCGTGCGAACCGCGTCATCAAGCAGATCTTCGAGCAGGACAAGTACGACCTGATCCTGCAGGAGGCGATCTTCGCCGGGCCGCGCGTGGACATCACCGACAAGGTGATCAAGGCCCTCAACAGCGCCGCGCCGGCGCCGCGCTGACAGCGCGCGCGTCGCAGGCGTCGGTCGTCGTCGCATGCTCGAGGTCCGCAGCGGCGAACTGGCGGCGCAGCTGGGTGGCGAGCTGCTCGGCGATGGCGCGCTGCTGCTGCGCGGCATCGCTGCGCTCGAGGACGCCGGCGCCAGCGACATCGCGTTCGCCGCCGATGCGCGCCAGCTGGACCGGCTGCGGCACTCGGGCGCGGGTTGCGTGATCGTCGCACCGGCGTTGCGCGGCGACGTGGCTGCGCGCCCGGCGGCGATCGTCACCGACGACCCCTACCTGTACTACGCCCGGCTCACCCAATGGTGGGCCCGGCACGCGCGCGCGCGCAACGTGGGGCAGGTGCACCCCAGCGCCATCGTCGAGCCCGGCGCGACGGTCCATGCCCAGGCCAGCGTCGGCGCCTTGGCCTATATCGCGCAGGGCGCGGTGGTCGAGCGCGGCGCCACCATCGGCCCGCAATGCCACGTCGGAGCCAACGCCCGCATCGGCGAGGACACCCGCCTGGTGGCGCAGGTCTTTGTCGGCGAGCGTTGCCGCATCGGCGCGCGCTGCATCCTGCACCCCGGTGCCGCGATCGGTGCCGACGGCTTCGGCTTTGCGCCGACACCGGCCGGCTGGGAGAAGATCGAGCAGCTCGGCGCGGTCGACATCGGCGACGACTGCGAGATTGGCGCCAACAGCTGCGTCGACCGCGGCGCGCTGCGCGACACCGTGCTCGAACGCGGCGTCAAGCTCGACAACCTGGTGCACATCGCGCACAACTGCCACATCGGCGCCCACACGGCGATGGCGGCCTGCGTCGGCATCGCCGGCAGCACGCGCATCGGCGCGCACTGCACCTTTGCCGGCCAGGCCGGCGTGGTCGGCCACGTGCAGATCTGCGACCACGTGCACGTCGGCGCCGCCTGCGCGATCACGCGCTCGATCGCCAAGCCGGGCCGCTACGGCGGAATGTTTCCGTTCGACGAGAATGGCGTGTGGGACAAGAACGCGGCGACGCTGCGCCAACTGCACGAACTGCGCGGCCGCTTGCGCGCGCTGGAAGGCAAGATTTCATGACGATGGACATCCACCAGATCCTTCGGCGGCTGCCGCACCGCTACCCGATCCTGCTGGTCGACCGCGTGCTCGAGCTCGAGCCGGGCAAGCGCGTGCGTGCGCTGAAGAACGTGACCGTCAACGAGCATTTCTTCGAAGGCCACTTTCCGCGCCGCCCGGTGATGCCCGGGGTGCTGATGCTCGAGGCGCTGGCGCAGGCCGCGGCGCTGCTGGCATTCGAGACGCTGAACATCCAGCCCGACGACAAGACCATCTACTACTTCGCGGCGATCGACGGCGCGCGCTTCAAGCGCCCGGTCGAGCCGGGGGACCAGTTGATCCTCGAGGTCGAAGTGGCGCGGGTGAAGGCCACGATGTGGAAGTTCCACGGCAAGGGCCTGGTCGGCGATGAGCTCGCGGTCGAGGCCGAGCTGATGCTGGCGATGCGCAAGATCGACTGACCGCCCCGGCGATGGCCCGCATCCATCCGACGGCGCTGATCGATGCGAAGGCCGAGCTCGGCAACGACGTCGAGGTGGGCGCCTACGCAGTGATCGGGCCGCACGTGCGCATCGGCGAGGGCACGGCCATCGGCGCGCACACCGTGGTCGAGGGCCACACCACGATCGGCCGCGACAACCGCATCTTCCAGTCCGCATCGATCGGCGGCGCGCCGCAGGACAAGAAGTACGGCGGTGAGCCGACCCGGCTGGAGATCGGCCACGGCAACACGATCCGCGAGTTCTGCACGCTGAACACCGGCACCGTGCAGGACGCGGGGGTGACGCGCGTCGGCGACGACAACTGGATCATGGCCTACGTGCACATCGCGCACGATTGCCAGCTGGGCAGCCACACCATCATCGCCAACGCGGTGCAGCTGGGCGGCCACGTGCACCTGGGCGACTGGGCATTCCTCGGCGGGCTGTCGGGGGTGCACCAGTTCGTGCGCGTGGGCGCGCACGCGATGACCGGCTTCCAGACGCGGCTGTCGCAGGACTTGCCACCGTACGTCACCGCATCGGGCAACCCGGCGCAGGCCCAGGGCATCAACCAAGAAGGCCTGAAGCGGCGCGGTTTCGACGCCGCGCGCATCGACACCATCAAGCAGCTGCACCGCTTGCTGTACCGCAGCGGCTTGCGCCTGGACGAGGCGGTGCAGCGGATCGCGGCGTTGCGCACCGAGCAGCCGCGGTCCGATGCCGACATCGGCCTGATGCTGGATTTCCTGGCCGCGGCGGCGCGCGGCATCGTGCGCTAGATCCGCGCATGCACGGCGATGCGCCGCGCCTGGCGATGGTCGCGGGCGAGGCCTCGGGCGATCTGCTTGCGGCCCTGCTGCTCGGCGGACTGCGGCAGCGCTGGCCCGGTGTCAGCAGCTTCGGCATCGGCGGCCCGCGCCTGATCGAGCTGGGCTTCGATGCCTGGTGGCCGCATCACAAGCTGGCGGTGCATGGTTATGCCGATGCGCTGCGGCACTATCCCGAGCTGTCGAGCCTGCGCCGGCAACTGGCCGAGCGCTTGCTGCATTCGCCTCCCGCGGCCTTCATCGGCGTGGACGCACCCGACTTCAACCTCGGCCTGGAGCAGCGGCTCAAGCGTGCGGGCATCAAGACGATCCACTTCGTGTGCCCGTCGATCTGGGCTTGGCGCGGCGGCCGCGTCAAGCGCATCGCGCGCAGCGTGGACCACGTGCTGTGCCTGTTTCCGTTCGAGCCCGAACTGCTGCAGCGGCACGGTATCGCTGCCACCTACGTCGGCCATCCGCTGGCCGACGTGATCCCGTTGCAGGTGCCGCGCGCGCAGGCGCGGGCGACGCTGGGCCTGGCCGAGCACGACGCCGTGGTCGCCGTGCTGCCGGGAAGCCGCCAGGGCGAGATCCGCCACCTCGCGCCGGCCTTCTTGCGCGCTGCGCTGCTGCTGCAGCGGCAGCGCCCCGGGCTGCGCTTCGTGCTGCCGGCGGCACCTGGGCTGCGCGAGGTGCTGCAGGCGCAGCTCGCGCAGCATGCGCCGGACCTGGCGGTGGCGCTGCTCGACGGTGGCGCGCACGATGCACTGGCCGCCTGCGACGCGACCTTGATCTCCAGCGGCACCGCCACGCTCGAGGCCGCGCTGTTCAAGCGGCCGATGGTCATCGGCTACCGCATGCACGCCTTCAGCTGGATGCTGATGTCGCGCATGAGCTACCAGCCCTGGGTCGGGCTGCCCAACATCCTGTGCCGCGACAGTGTCGTCCCCGAACTGCTTCAGCACGCGTGCGAACCCGAGGCGCTGGCGCGGGCCGTGTTGCAGCAGCTCGACGATCACGCCGCCGCGGCGCGCCTGGCCGAGCGCTTTACCGAACTGCACCTGCTGCTCAAGCGCGACACCGCGCACCGTGCCACCGATGCGATCGCGCAAGTCCTTCAAGCTTGAGCGGCTCGGCCTGGACGCGCGCCAGCTCGGGCTGCTCGCAGGCGTCGACGAGGCGGGGCGCGGCCCGCTGGCCGGGCCGGTGGTCGCGGCGGCGGTGATGCTCGACGAGCTGCAGCCGATCCGCGGCCTGGCCGACTCCAAGACCTTGTCGCCGCGCCGGCGCGAGGCGCTGTACGACGAGATCCGCGCCAAGGCGCTGTGCTGCAGCGTGGCACTGGCCAGCGCGCGCGAGATCGATACGCTGAACATCCTGCAAGCCACGCTTCTGGCGATGAGCCGGGCAGTGGACGCGCTACGGCTGCGGCCGCACTGCGTGCTGGTCGACGGCAATCGGCTGCCGCCGCTGCCGATGCCGGCGCACGCGATCGTCGGCGGCGACGCCAACGTGGCGGCGATCGCGGCGGCATCGATCGTCGCCAAGGTGCACCGCGACCGGCTGTGCGGCGAGCTGCACCGGCGCTATCCGCAGTACGAGTTTGCGTCGCACAAGGGCTACCCGACCGCGCAGCACCTTCGGCTGTTGCAGCTGCACGGCCCCTGCGACGAGCACCGGCGCAGCTTTGCGCCGGTGCGCAATCTCTTGCCATGAGCACGGCGCCGCTGCAGATCCGCTCGCGCGACAACCCGGCGCTGGTGCTGGTGCGCCGCGCGCTGCGCAATCCGGGCGCCTACCGCCGCGACAGCGTGCCGCTGTGGCTGCAGGGCGACCACCTGCTGCGCGCCGCGCTGGCGCGCGGCGTCGCACTGCAGCAGGTGCTGCTGACCGAGGCGGCCTGGGATCGGCCCGAGCTGCGCGAGCTGGCGCTGGCGGCCCGGCGCGTGCTGGTGTTGCCGCAGGCGCTGTTCAACGAGCTGAGCACGCTCGAGTCGCCGGCATCGATCGGCGCGCTGGCCGCGCGGCCGGCGCTGGCAGCCTTGCGCGGTGATGTGCCCACGGTGCTGCTCGACCGGCTGCAAGATGCTGGCAACGTCGGCAGCATCCTGCGCAGCGCCGCGGCGCTGGGCGTAGTGCAGGTGGTCGCGCTCGAGGGCTGCGCCGCGTTGTGGTCGCCGAAGGTATTGCGCGCCGGCATGGGCGCGCACTTCGCGCTGCAGTTGCACGAGCAAGCGGTGCTGGCCGACCTGGAGGTGCTGCGCATGCCGTGGCTGGCGACCAGTTCGCATGCGCCGGATCTGCTGCACCGCTGCCGCTTGCCGCATCCGTGCGCGTGGGTCTTCGGTCACGAAGGGCAGGGTGTTTCGGCGCTGCTGCGCGCGCGCTGCGCGGCCACGCTGCGCATCGCGCAGCCCGGTGGCGAGGAGTCGCTGAACGTCGCCGCGGCCGCGGCGATCTGCCTGCACGAAAGCGTTCGCCAGCGCGATCGGGTCGAGGCGGCCGCCAGCGACCCCGCCGCCACGGCCCAGCGCGATCAGTAGATCAAGCGGTCGGGCCGGATGTCGCGCAGGATCGTGGTCGCGATCTCCTCGATCGACTTGTGCGTCGACGACAGCCAGGCGATGCCGGCGCGGCGCATCATCGTCTCGGCCTGCTGCACCTCGTAGCGGCAGTTCTCGAGCGACGCGTACTTGCTTGACGGGCGGCGCTCGTGGCGGATCTGCGCCAGCCGCTGCGGGTCGATCGACAGGCCGAAGCACTTGTTCTTGTGCATGGCCAGCGACGACGGCAGCTGGCCGCGCTCGAAGTCTTCGGGGATCAGCGGGTAGTTGGCCGCCTTGATGCCGTGCTGCATCGCCAGGTACAGCGAGGTCGGCGTCTTGCCGCTGCGGCTGACGCCCACCAGGATCACCTCGGCGCTTTGCAGGTTGCGTGCCGACTGGCCGTCGTCGTGCGCCAGCGAGAAGTTGATCGCCTCGATGCGGTCTTGGTACTCCTCGCTTTGCGCCGCATCCAAGAAGCGTCCGATGCGGTGGTTGGACTTCACGCCGAGCTCGTCTTCCAGCGGCTCGACGAAGGTGCGGAACATGTCCAGCACCAGGCCCTTGCAGGACTCGCAGGTCAGCACCCGCCGCACTTCGTCGTTGACCAGCGTGACGAACACGATCGGACGCTTGCCTTCGTGTGCGGCCACGTCGTTGATCTCCGCCAGCACCACTGCGGCCTTGTCGACCGAGTCGATGAAGGGCCGGCGCACGTGGCGCGGACGGGTGGAAAACTGCGCGAGGATCGAGTTGCCGAAGGTCTCGGCGGTGATGCCGGTGCCGTCCGAGACGAAGAATACGGTGCGATTGGGCATGGCTGGTGGCGCTGGCGCGGGCGCTTGCCGCGACCGCGGGATGATAGGCAGGAACTCCTTAAAATCGGCACCCGCCGCCCCTGGCGCGACGACCCTTCCGGCATGCTGACCCACGGCCACGAACAACCACAAGACATCGCCGTGTCTGGCCGGGCCGCGCCCATGAGAGCACAGCGCTTGCCACCTCACGGAGTCCCACGATGTCATCCACCGCACTGGCGACCGCCCTGGTCGTGCCCTTTGAACGCCTGAGAATGACCGACGTCGAGTCGGTGGGCGGCAAGAACGCCTCGCTTGGCGAAATGATCAGCCAGCTGGCGGCCTCGGGCGTGGCCGTGCCCGGCGGCTTTGCCACTACCGCGCATGCCTACCGGCAGTTCCTGCAGCACGACGGGCTGGCGCGGCGCATTCAGGTGCGGCTCGAGGCGCTGGACACCGACGACGTGCGCGCGTTGGCCGAGGCCGGGCAGCAGATCCGCCAGTGGATCGTCGACACGCCGTTCCCCGACGAGCTGCGCGCGGCAGTGACTGCGCAGTTCGAGTCGCTGACGCGCGACCATCCGGATGCGTCGTTCGCGGTGCGCTCGTCGGCCACCGCCGAAGACCTGCCCGATGCGTCCTTCGCCGGGCAGCAGGAGAGCTTCCTCAACGTCGTGGGCATCGACCAGGTGCTGCACAAGATGAAGGAGGTGTTCGCGTCGCTGTACAACGACCGCGCCATCAGCTACCGCGTGCACAAGGGCTTCGCCCATGGCGACGTGGCGCTGTCGGCCGGCGTGCAGCGCATGGTGCGCTCGGACCTGGCGTCGTCGGGCGTGATGTTCACGATCGACACCGAGTCGGGCTTCAAGGACGTGGTCTTCATCACCGCCGGCTACGGCCTGGGCGAGACCGTGGTGCAAGGCGCGGTCAACCCCGACGAGTTCTACGTGCACAAGCCGAGCCTGCGCGCCGGCAAGTTCCCGATCATTCGCCGCAGCCTGGGCAGCAAGCTGGTGCGCATGGAGTTCGCCAGCGACGCCGAGCGCCAGGCCAGCGGCAAGCTGGTGCGCACCGTCGACTGCGCGCCCGAGCTGCGCAACCGCTACGCGCTGAGCGACGCCGACGTGATCGAGCTCGCGCGCTACGCATTGATCATCGAACAGCACTACGGCCGGCCGATGGACATCGAGTGGGGCAAGGACGGCCAGGACGGCAAGCTATACATCCTGCAGGCGCGCCCCGAGACGGTGAAGAGCCAAGGCGAAGGCAAGGTCGAGCAGCGCTACCGGCTCAAGGGCGACCGCAGCAAGAACGTGGTGCTGGCTGAAGGCCGCGCGATCGGCCAGAAGATCGGCACCGGCCCGGTGCGCCTGATCCGCAGCCCGGCCGAGATGGACCGCGTGCAACCCGGCGACGTGCTCGTCACCGACATGACCGACCCGAACTGGGAGCCGGTGATGAAGCGCGCCGCGGCCATCGTCACCAACCGCGGCGGGCGCACCTGCCACGCCGCGATCATCGCGCGCGAACTGGGCATTCCGGCGGTGGTCGGCTGCGGCGACGCCACCGGCCAGGTGCACGACGGCGCGCTGGTCACGGTGTCGTGCGCCGAGGGCGACACCGGCTACGTCTTCGACGGGCTGCTCGAGGCCGAGATCAGCGAGGTGCAGCGCGGCGAGATGCCGTACTGCCCGATCAAGATCATGATGAACATCGGCAACCCGCAACTGGCCTTCGACTTCGCGCAGATGCCCAACGGCGGCGTCGGTCTGGCGCGGTTGGAGTTCATCATCAACAACAACATCGGCGTGCACCCGAAGGCGATCCTCGACTATCCCAACATCGACCCGGAGCTGAAGAAGGCGGTCGAGTCGGTGGCGCGCGGCCACGCGTCGCCGCGGGCCTTCTACGTCGACAAGCTGGCCGAGGGCATCGCCACCATCGCCGCGGCCTTCTGGCCCAAGCCGGTGATCGTGCGGCTGTCGGACTTCAAGTCCAACGAGTACCGCAAGCTGATCGGCGGCGGCCGCTACGAGCCGGATGAAGAGAACCCGATGCTCGGCTTTCGCGGCGCGTCGCGCTACGTCAGCCCGGAGTTCGCCGACGCGTTCGCGATGGAGTGCGAGGCGCTCAAGCGCGTGCGCAACGACATGGGGCTGGTCAATGTCGAGGTCATGGTGCCCTTCGTGCGCACCGTGCGCCAGGCGCGCAAGGTGACCGAGATGCTGGCCGAGCGCGGCCTGAAGCGCGGTGTCAACGGTCTGCGGCTGATCATGATGTGCGAGGTGCCGAGCAACGCGATCCTGGCCGACCAGTTCCTCGAGTACTTCGACGGCATGTCGATCGGCTCGAACGATCTGACGCAGCTCACACTCGGGCTGGACCGCGATTCCGGGCTGGAGCAGCTGGCCGACGATTTCGACGAGCGCGACCCGGCGGTCAAGGCGATGATCTCGCGCGCCATCACCGCCTGCCGTGCCACCGGCAAGTACGTCGGCATCTGCGGCCAGGGCCCGAGCGACTACCCCGACTTCGCCGACTGGCTGGCCGCCGAGGGCATCGAGTCGATCTCGCTCAACCCCGACACCGTGATCGAGACCTGGCAGCGGCTGGCGCGGCAGAAGCACTGATGCACGGTGCGCTCGCGCCATGCTGATGCTGGTGAACGCGGTGCAGCTGGTGCTGTACATCGCGCTGCTGGCGTTGCTCGGCCAAGGCGCCTTGCACCTGCTGACGGGTGCCGGGCGCGATCGCAACCTGTTCTATCGCCTGCTGCGCACGGCTGCCCAGCCGTTCACGCGGCTGGTGCGCCGCCTGACGCCGGCGCGCGTGGCCGAACGCCACGTGCCATGGCTGACCTTCGTCGTGCTGCTGGGCGCTTACGTGGCCGTCACGGCGTGGAAGATCGCGCTGTGCCTGGGCGGCGGCATGGGCGCTTGCCGATGAGGGCGCTGGCGCAGCGTGCGCTGGCGGCGCAAGCGGCGCTGTGGCGCACGCTCGGGCGCGAGGATCGCGCCGTCGGCGCGCTCGACCGCCTGCTGCAGCGCTTCGCGCGCGACGCTGACGCGCTGGCGCAGCGCGCCCACCTGCACGCGCGTCGCGGCCGCCATGCGCTTGCGCTGCGCGACTTCGATGCGCTGCTGCAGTTGCGGCCGCAAGACGCCGCAGCCTGGTTCAACAAGGGCTTCGTCCTCGAACAGCTCGGCTGTTGGCAAGACGCGCTCGACGCCTTTGGCCGTGCCACCGCGATCGATGCCGGGCTCGACCGCGGCTGGTACGGCATGGCGCTGGTGCTGATACGCCTGCAGCGGCTGGACGAGGCGGTGGCCGCGTTGCAGCGCAATACCGAGCTGCAGCCGATGAGCCCTTACGGCTGGTATCAGCTGGCGCGCGTGCACGCCGCGCGGCTGCGCCCCGACGAGGCGGCGCGCATCGTCGGCCACCTGCAAGGCTTCGAGCCGAAGGTGGCCGCGCAACTGCGCCGCGAAATCGGCCTGCCGGCGTCCAACTGATCCGATGGCGCTCGACGACAACCTGCGCCGCTACTGGTCGCGCACCCGGCGGGTCACCGCGTGGCTGATGGCGGTGTGGCTGGTGGTGACCTTCGGCGTGGCCTACTTCGCGCGCGAACTGTCGTTCACCTTCTTCGGCTGGCCCTTCAGCTGGTGGGTGGCCGCCCAAGGCGCGCTGGTGGTCTACCTGCTGATCGTGGTGTTCTACGCCTGGTACATGGGCCGGCTCGACCGTGAGCACGGCGTGGCCGAGGACGAATGAATCGGGCCTGAGCTCGGGGCCGCGAACCCGCGGCCGATGTAGAATGCTCGGCTTTTCCCTTGCTGCACCCCAAGCAGGCTGGCATGGGCTTCGGCCCGCAGACCGCTTGCACCGACGCCACGGGGCAGCTTCCACCATCGGAAACCACAAGGAGTATGGATGCGTCACTATGAAATCGTCCTGCTGATCCACCCGGATCAAAGCGAGCAGGTTCCCGCGATGCTCGAGCGCTACAAGACGCTGGTGAGTGCGGCCGGCGGCACGGTGCACCGGGTCGAGGACTGGGGGCGGCGGCAGTTGGCCTACATGATCCAGAAGCTGGCCAAGGCGCACTACCTGTGCCTGAACATCGAGTGCAGCAAGGAAACGCTGACCGAGCTCGAAACCGGGTTTCGCTTCAACGACGCGGTGCTGCGCTCGCTGACAGTGGCGCGCGAAGCCGCGATCACCACGCCTTCGGTGATGATGAAGGGCAGCGACAAGGAAGACCGGCGCCAGACCGCCTCGGCGCCGCCGCAAGGAGCCGCGGCCTGAACCGACTGGTTCTGGAAGCGCGCCTGGTCGAGCGCCGCGCGTTGCGCTACACCCCCGCGGGCCTGCCGGCGCTGGACTTCGAGCTCAGACACGAGTCGCAGTTGAGTGAAGACGGCCAGCCCCGAAAGGTGGCGCTGCAGTTGCGCGCGGTGGCCATCGGCCGCATCGCCGAGCCCTTGACGACACTCGAGCTCGGCAGCCAAGGCAGCTTTGCCGGCTTTCTGGCCGCGGCGCGCAACGGACGCGGGCTGCAGTTCCATGTCACCGAGTTCGCGCCTGCAAGCGATTGATCATCTGCAAAGATTCACAAGGAGTTTTCTATGCCCCCGCCACGTGGTAAAGGCCGGTTTTCCAAGGACAAGCGTCCGAAGCGCAACCAGCAGTCGCTGCTGTTTCGCCGCAAGCGCTTTTGCCGCTTCACCGTCGCCGGTGTCAAGGAGATCGACTACAAGGACATCGACACGCTGCGCGACTTCATCGGCGACAACGGCCGCATCACGCCGGCCCGCCTGACCGGCACGCGCGCCTTCTACCAGCGCCAGCTGACCACGGCCATCAAGCGCGCGCGCTTCCTGGCCCTGCTGCCGTACTCCGACCAGCACAAGGTCTGATCGGGAGCCCGCCATGCAAATCATTCTTCTGGAAAAGATCGCCAACCTGGGCAACCTGGGCGACGTGGTCAAGGTCAAGGACGGCTACGCGCGCAACTTCCTGATCCCCACCAAGCGTGCGCGGCGTGCCACCGATGCCGCGATCAAGGAGTTCGAGACACGCCGCGCCGAGCTCGAGAAGGCCGCCGCCGACAAGCTGGCCGCCGCCCAGTCGCTGCAGGAGCAGCTGGCCGGCAAGGTGGTGCAGATCAGCCAGAAAGCCGGCGTCGACGGCCGGCTGTTCGGCTCGGTGACCAACGCCGACATCGCCGAGGCCCTGGTCCAGCTGGGGCTGGCGATCCACAAATCGCAGGTGCGCCTGCCCAGCGGACCGCTGAAGGTGACCGGCGAGCATCCGGTGTCGGTGTCGCCGCACACCGACGTCGTGGCCGAAATCACCGTGCAGGTGGTTGCGCGGGTCGACTGACGCCGTTAGGCTAACAGCCTCGTTGTTGACGAAGGCCGGCGCAAGCCGGCCTTCTTGCATTGCACGGTACGTGTTGCACACCGGCCGTGCCCAGCCTGTCCACAGACTTGACCACAAGCCCACCATGCCAGCGATGCTCGATTCCCGCGACAGCGCCCCGCGCGACGAAGAAGTCGCGCGCCTGCGCGTGCCGCCGAATTCCAATGAAGCCGAACAAAGCGTGCTCGGCGGCCTGCTGCTCGACAACCTGGCCTGGGACCGCGCCGCCGACCTGCTCAGCGACAGCGACTTCTACCGCCACGAACACCGGCTGATCTATGCCGCGGTCGGTGCGCTGGTCAGCGGCGGCAAGCCGGCCGACGTGATCACGGTGTTCGAACACCTGCAGGCGCAGGGCAAGGCGGCCGACTGCGGCGGCCTGGCCTACCTCAACGCGCTGGCGCAAAGCGTGCCGAGCGCGGCCAACATGCGCCGCTACGCCGAGATCGTGCGCGAGCGCGCCATCCTGCGCAAGCTCATCGCCGCCAGCGACGAGATTGCCACCACCGCCTTCAACACCCAGGGCCGGCCGGTGTCGCAGATCCTCGACGAGGCCGAAGGGCGCATCTTCAAGATCGGCGAGGAAGGCTCGCGCCAGCGCCAGGGCTTCCAGGGCATCGACAAGCTGGTGGTGGCGCTGCTCGACCGCGTCAACGAGCTGCACGAGAACGGCGCCGAGGACGTCACCGGCGTGCGCAGCGGCTTCTACGACATGGACCGCATGACCGCGGGGCTGCAAAAGGGCGACCTGATCGTGCTGGCGGCGCGCCCGTCGATGGGCAAGACCGCCTTCGCGCTGAACATCGCCGAACACGTGGCGGTGCAGGAAGAGCTGCCTGTGCTGGTGTTCTCGATGGAAATGGGCGCAGCCCAGCTGGCGCTGCGCATGGTCGGCTCGCTGGGCCGCATCGACCAGTCGGGTCTGCGCACCGGCCGGCTGAAGAACGAGGAATGGGAGCGCCTGGCCGAAGCGGTGGACCGGCTCGGCCGCGTGCAGCTGTACATCGACGAGACCCCGGCGCTGAACTCGGCCGAGCTGCGCGCGCGCGCGCGGCGCATGGCGCGGCAGTTCGGCGGCACGCTGGGGCTGATCGTCGTCGACTACCTGCAGCTGATGAGCGGCAGCAGCAGCAGCGAGGAGAACCGCGCCACCGAGATCGGCGAGATCTCGCGCGGCCTGAAGGCGCTGGCCAAGGAACTGCAGTGCCCGGTGATCGCGCTGTCGCAGCTGAACCGCAGCGTCGAGAGCCGCAACGACAAGCGCCCGATGATGAGCGACCTGCGCGAGTCGGGCGCGATCGAGCAGGACGCCGACGTCATCATGTTCATCTACCGCGACGAGTACTACAACAAGGACAGCAAGGAGCCGGGTGTCGCCGAGATCATCATCGCCAAGCAGCGCAATGGCCCGGTGGGCACGCTGAAGCTGACCTTCCTGAAGCCGCTGACGCGCTTTGACAACCTGGCGCACGGCGGCACTTCGGACTACTGATGGCGGGGTTGTGCATGCTGTATGAAAATACAGCATGTACCCGAGAATCCCGATCATCGCCTCGCCGCCGCAGGATGCTCAGCCGCGCAAGGGCCGTGGCACGACCTGGGATTTGCCGCACCGCTTCACGACGGCGCTGCGCGAGGACTTCGACGACGGTTGGGGCCGGTCCGAACCCGAAGGGCCGGATGCCGCGCAAGGGCCCGCCACGCAGATCGCCGAGGAGCACGCGCGCAGCATCCTCAGCGCCAACGACTCGCCCGACATCGGTTTCGACCTGTCGATCAACCCGTACCGTGGCTGCGAGCACGGCTGCATCTACTGCTATGCGCGGCCCACGCACGCTTTCCTGAGCCTGTCGCCGGGCATCGACTTCGAGACGCGCATCGTGGCCAAGGTCAATGCGGCCGAACGCCTGCGCCAGAGCTTCGCGCGCCAGGGCTACCAGGCGAAGATGCTCAACCTCGGCTCGGTCACCGACGCCTATCAGCCGGCCGAACGGCAGTTGCGCATCACCCGCGGCGTGGTCGAGGTGCTGGCCGAACACCGCCACGCGTTCTCGGTGATCACCAAGTCGACGCTGATCGAGCGCGACCTGGACTTGATCGCGCCCATGGCGCGCGATCGGCTGGTGGCGGTGTACCTGTCGATCACCACGCTCGATGCGCGACTGGCGCGGGTGATGGAGCCGCGCGCCGCGGCGCCGCGGCGGCGGCTGCAGACGATCGAGCGGTTGGCCGCGGCCGGGGTGCCGGTGGGGGTGAGCGTTTCGCCGGTGATTCCGTTCATCAACGAGCCCGAGCTCGAGCGCGTGCTGCAAGCGGCGCGCGATGCGGGCGCGACGCGTGCGTTCAGCATCGTGCTGCGCCTGCCGTGGGAGGTGAGTCCGTTGTTCCAGCACTGGCTGCAGCAGCACTTCCCAGAGCGCGCCCAGCGCGTGATGGCGCGTGTGCGCGAGATGCGCGACGGCCGCGACAACGATCCGCGCTTCGGCACGCGCATGCGCGGGCAGGGCGTGTGGGCCGAGTTGCTGCGCCAGCGCTTCGACAAGGCCTGCGCCCGGCTCGGGTTGAACCGCGAGCGCTTCGAGCTCGACCTGCGCGCTTTCAGGCCGCCGGCCGCGGCGCAGGGCAACCTGTTTGCCGCCGGCTGACGGCGACTGACGGCTACTTGAAGAGGTCCTTCACGCGGTCGGCCCAACTCTTCTCGCCCGGCGAATGGCGCTCGCCGCCCTTGCGCAGCGAATCGTCGAGTTCCTTCAGCAGCTTGCGCTGGTGCTCGGTGAGCTTGACCGGCGTTTCCACCGCGACGTGCACGTACAGGTCGCCGGGGTAGCTCGAACGCAGGCCCTTGATGCCCTTGCCGCGCAGGCGGAAGGTCTTGCCGTGCTGCGTGCCTTCGGGCAGGTCGATCTCGGCGTTGCCGCCCAGCGTGGGCACCTCGATCGTGCCGCCCAGCGCCGCGGTGGTCAGGCCCACCGGCGCGGTGCAGTGCAGGTCGTCGCCGTCGCGCTCGAAGATCTCGTGCTGCTTGACCCGGATCTCGATGTACAGGTCGCCGCTGGGCCCGCCGTTGGCGCCGGGCTCGCCGTTGCCGGCCGAGCGGATGCGCATGCCTTCGTTGATGCCGGCGGGGATCTTCACTTCCAGCGTCTTTTGTTTCTTGATCTTGCCGGCGCCGCTGCACGCGGTGCAGGGCTCGGGGATGATCTTGCCGCTGCCGCGGCAGTGCGGGCAGGTCTGCTGGATGCTGAAGAAGCCCTGGCGCATGTGCACCGTGCCACCGCCGTTGCAGGTGTTGCAGGTCTTCGGCGCGGTGCCGGGCTTGGCGCCGCTGCCCTTGCAGGTCTCGCAGTTGTCCCAGCTGGGAATGCGGATCTGCGTGTCCTTGCCGCGCGCGGCTTCTTCCAGCGTGATCTCCATCGCGTAGCTCAGGTCGTTGCCGCGATAGACCTGCTGGCCGCCGCGCCGCGCCCCGGCCGCGCCGCCGAAGATGTCGCCGAAGATGTCGCCGAAGGCCTCGGCGAAGCCGCCGAAGCCTTCGGGCCCGCCGCGCGCGCCCATGTTCGGGTCGACGCCGGCATGGCCGTACTGGTCGTAGGCCGCGCGCTTTTGCGCGTCGGTCAGCATCTCGTAGGCCTCCTTGGCCTCCTTGAACTTCTCCTCGGCGACCTTGGCCTTGTCACCCTGGTTGCGGTCGGGGTGATGCTTCATGGCCAGCTTGCGGTAGGCCTTCTTGATGTCGTCCTCGCTGGCGTTGCGGGGCACGCCGAGGATGTCGTAGTAGTCGCGCTTTGCCATGCGGTCTTTCGCTCGAAACAAACGATGAAGCCGCGTTGCGGTACTGCACAGCGGCAGCCCCTCAACGCGGCAGGCTCACCCGCGACAGGCCCGGCGCCGGGCGCCGGGCCTGCGGGCGAACATCACTTCTTGACTTCCTTGAACTCGGCGTCGACCACGTTGTCATCTGCCGCGGCACGCGCTTCAGCTTGCGATGCCTGCGCGCCGGCACCGGCCGCCCCCGCGGCTTCCTGGGCCTGCTGCGCGTACATCTTCTCGCCCAGCTTCTGGCTGGCCGTCATCAGCTTGTCGGTGGCGGCTTCGATCGCGGCCTTGTCGTCGCCCTTCAGCGCTTCCTCAGCCTCCTTCAGCGCTGCCTCGATCGCCGACTTCTCGCCCGCGTCGAGCGCGCTGCCGTGCTCGGCCAGGCTCTTCTTCACCGAGTGCACCGCGGCGTCGGCGGCGTTGCGCGCCTGCACCAGTTCGAGCTTCTTGTGGTCTTCCGCGGCGTTGGCCTCGGCGTCCTTGACCATCTTCTCGATCTCGGCCTCGCTCAGGCCCGAGTTCGCCTTGATGGTGATCTTGTTCTCCTTGCCGGTGGCCTTGTCCTTGGCGCCGACGTGCAGGATGCCGTTGGCGTCGATGTCGAAGGTGACCTCGATCTGCGGCAGGCCGCGCGGCGCCGGCGGGATGCCCTCGAGGTTGAACTCGCCCAGGCTCTTGTTGCCCTGCGCCATCTCGCGCTCGCCCTGATAGACCTTGATCGTCACCGCCGGCTGGTTGTCGTCGGCGGTGCTGAAGACCTGGCTGAACTTGGTCGGGATGGTGGTGTTCTTCTTGATCATCTTGGTCATCACGCCGCCCAGGGTCTCGATGCCCAGGCTCAAGGGCGTGACGTCCAGCAGCAGCACGTCCTTGCGGTCGCCGCCCAGCACCTGGCCCTGGATCGCCGCGCCCACGGCCACCGCCTCGTCGGGGTTGACGTCCTTGCGCGGCTCGCGGCCGAAGAACTCCTTGACCGTGTCCTGCACCTTGGGCATGCGCGTCATGCCGCCGACCAGGATCACGTCGTTGATGTCCGACAGCTTCACGCCGGCGTCCTTCACCGCAATCTTGCACGGCTCGATGCTGCGCGCGATCAGGTCCTCGACCAGCGCTTCGAGCTTGGCGCGCGTGAGCTTGATGTTCAGGTGCTTCGGGCCCGACGCGTCGGCGGTGATGTAGGGCAGGTTGACGTCGGTCTGCGTGCTGTTGCTCAGCTCGATCTTGGCCTTCTCGGCGGCTTCCTTCAGCCGCTGCAGCGCCAGCACGTCCTTGGTCAGGTCGACGCCTTGTTCCTTCTTGAACTCGGTGACGATGTAGTCGATCACGCGCTGGTCGAAGTCCTCGCCGCCGAGGAAGGTGTCGCCGTTGGTCGACAGCACCTCGAACTGCATCTCGCCGTCGACATCGGCGATCTCGATGATGCTGATGTCGAAGGTGCCGCCGCCCAGGTCATAGACCGCGATCTTGCGGTCGCCCTTGCCGTGCTTGTCCAGGCCGAAGGCCAGCGCGGCCGCGGTCGGCTCGTTGATGATGCGCTTGACGTCCAGCCCGGCGATGCGCCCGGCGTCCTTGGTCGCCTGGCGCTGGCTGTCGTTGAAGTACGCCGGCACCGTGATCACGGCCTCGGTGACCGGCTCGCCCAGGTAGTCCTCGGCGGTCTTCTTCATCTTGCGCAGGATCTCGGCCGACACCTGCGGCGGCGCCAGCTTCTTGCCGCGCACTTCGACCCAGGCGTCGCCGTTGTCGGCACCGACGATCCGGTAGGGCATCAGGTCGATGTCCTTTTGCACTTCCTTCTCGGCAAACTTGCGCCCGATCAGCCGCTTGACCGCGTAGATCGTGTTCTTCGGGTTGGTCACCGCCTGGCGCTTGGCCGACGCGCCGACCAGCACCTCGCCGTCGTCCTGGTAGGCGACGATCGACGGCGTGGTGCGCCCGCCTTCACTGTTCTCGATGACGCGGGTGGAGTTGCCTTCCATGACCGACACGCACGAGTTCGTGGTGCCCAGGTCGATGCCGATGATCTTTCCCATTGTTGTGGCTCCTGAGGATGGAAATTCGGATGTTCGAAGTTGTGGATCGCGATGGCGGCTTTCAACCCCGCCGCCTGGAATGCAGCGCTACTTTGGCGCGGCCACCATCACCAGCGCCGGGCGCAGCACCCGGTCGGCGATCAGGTAGCCCTTTTGCAGTACCGACACGACCGTGTTCGCTTCTTGATCGGCCGGCACCATGCTGATCGCCTGGTGGTGGTGCGGGTCGAAGCGCGTGCCCACCGGCGGGTTGATCGGCAGCACCTTGTTGCGCTCGAGCGTGCTCATCAACTGCCGCAAGGTGGCGTGCGTGCCTTCGAGCAACTGCTCGGCGCTGGCGTTGGGCACCGCGACCGCGGCTTCCAGGCTGTCGCACACCGGCAGCAGGCTCTCGGCGAAGCCCTCGAGCGCGAACTTGCGCGCCTTGGCCATCTCTTCCTCGGCGCGGCGCCGGGTGTTCTCGGCCTCGGCCTTGGCGCGCAGGTAGGCATCCGAAACCGATGCGTGCTTGGCTTCGAGCTCGGCCAGGCGCTGCTCGGCGCTGGGCGGATCGGCTTGGGCGGGGGCGGCGGGGGCTTCGTCGGCGAGCGGTGGCGCGGCCGCGAAGGGCGCCGCGCCGGCCTCGAAATCGGGATTGGGATACGGGTCGTTGTTCGGGTTCATGGGCTGGACTGGCGAAAACTTCGCAATAGGTGGGTGCGCCCAGGCCAAGTTCAAGGGCTTGGGTGCATCGGGTGCGATGGGACGCGATCTGGGCGCCTTGCTGCCGCGCAGCATCAGTGCTCGTCGGTCGAGGCGCTCCAGCGATGCCATTCGGCCAGTTGCCGGCGATCCCGTTTGGTCGGGCGGCCATGCGCGATCGCGTGGGCCGGCTCGGCGTGCAGCGCGCGCGAGCGCGCAGCGGCCTCGCGCGCGGCGATGCTCGCCTCGGTCTCGGCGTACAGCCGTTGTGCCACCGCGGCCGGGCCGCGCACCGGGCTCAACGCCAGCACCAGCACTTCGCGCGCGATCTCGCCCTGCTCGCCCTGGCGCAGTGCCACCCGATCGCCGGTGTGCAGCTCTCGCGATGGCTTGGCCGGCTGGCCATTGACCTGCACCCGGGCCTTGTCGATGGCCTGCACCGCGACCGCGCGCGACTTGTAAAAACGCGCCGCCCACAACCACTTGTCCAGGCGCATGCCGGCTTCGCCGCTCATCGCGTGATTGTCGGGCCGTGCCAGTGCGCTTCAACGGCAGCGCAGGTGCGTACCTGCGCCGGCCGGCGGCGGCAGATCCAGCGCAGCGCCTTGCGCCAGCACCTGCAGGCAGCGCAGGCACAGGCAGCCGCTGCAGCGCTCGCGCAGCGCACGCTGCAGCGTGGCGTCCAGCGTGAGCCCGGTGCACGGGCAGGGCGCCGGGCCGTTCATGCCGCAGCCGAAGGCCTCGGTGCAGCGTGGGCAGCGCGACTCGGCCGCGGCCGGCTCGCCGCTCATGCGGCGAACAGCGCCTTGTGCTGCTCGCGCAGCAGGTTCTTTTGCACCTTGCCCATCGCGTTGCGCGGCAGTTCGGCTTCGATGAACACCGCCTTGGGTACCTTGAAGCCGGCGATCGTGTGCTTCAGCGCACCGGTCAGCGCCGCGCCGTCGAGCGCTGCATCGGCCTTGGGCACCACCACCGCGACCACGGCCTCGCCGAAGTCGGCGTGCGGCACGCCGATCACCGCCGATTCGGCCACGCCGGGCAGGTTGTTGATGTAGCCCTCGATCTCGGCCGGGTAGACGTTGTAGCCGCCGCTGATGATCAAGTCCTTGCTGCGCCCGACGATGGTGACGACGCCGTCGTCGGCTTGCTGGCCGACGTCGCCGGTCTTGAACCACAGGTCGGTGGTGAACTCGTCGGCGGTCTTTTGCGGCATGCGCCAGTAACCCTTGAACACGTTCGGGCCCTTGACCTCGATGTGGCCGATCTCGCCGCTGCGCAGTGGCCGGCCCTTGTCGTCGCGGATGCGCAGCCCGACGCCCGGCAACGGCAGGCCCACCGTGCCGCCGCGGCGCACGCCTTGCGCGGCGTCGTACGGATTGGAGGTGAGCATGATGGTTTCGCTCATGCCATAGCGCTCGAGGATGGTGTGGCCGGTGCGCGCGGTCCAGGCGTCGAAGGTCTCGATCAGCAGCGGCGCCGAGCCGCTGATGAACAGCCGCATGCGCGCGCAGGCCTCGCGGCCGAGCGACGGCTCGGCCAGCATGCGCACGTACAGCGTGGGCACGCCCATGAACACGGTGGCCTCGGGCAGTCGCGCGATCACCTTGCGCGGGTCGAACTTGCCGAACCAGATCGTCTTGGCGCCGGCCAGCAGCGCGCCGTGCGACGCGACGAACAGGCCGTGCACGTGGAAGATCGGCAGCGCGTGGATCAGCACGTCGTCGCCGCGCCAGCCCCAGTGCTCGTGCAGCACGCGCGCGTTGCTCGCCAGGTTGTGGTGCGTCAGCATCGCGCCCTTGCTGCGCCCGGTGGTGCCGCTGGTGTAGACGATCGCGGCCAGGTCGTCGCGCTGGCATGGCGCCACTTCGTGGCGGTCGCTCATCTGGGCGGCGCGATCGAGCAGGCTGCCGCTGCGGTCGTCGTCCAGCGTGAACACGTTGCGCGTGCCGGCCTTGAACGCGAGCTGGCTGACCCAGCCGAAGTTGCGGCTCGCGCACACCACCACGCCGGGTTCGGCGTTGGCGATGAAATACTCGATCTCGGCCGCTTGGTAGGCGGTGTTCAGCGGCAGGTACACGCAGCCGGCGCGCAGCACCGCCAGGTACAGCAGCAGCGCCTCGACGCTCTTTTCGGCCTGCACCGCCACGCGCGTGCCTGGCGGCAGGTCCAGCGAGACCAGCAGGTTGGCCAGCATCGCGGTGGCGCGCTCGATGTCGGCCCAGGTGTAGTACAGCGGCGCGCCTTCGCCGTCGGCGGTCTCGATCGCGGTGCGGTCGAGCTCGGCCGGGAAGGCTGCGCGCAGCACGGCGAACAGATTGTTGTTGTTCATCATCGCAGGGACATTCTCGCGGAGTGTGCGGCGCGCGGTCAGGGCGGTCAGGGCGGTTGGTGCGCTCAGAACCGCGCCACGCGCTTTTCGATGAAGGCGGCCAGGCCTTCGCGGTGTTCGGCCGAATCGGCATAGGCGAAATGGGCGTCGCGCTCGGCCGGACTCGGCCCGCCGGCGGCCAGCTGGCGCAGCGTGCGCTTGTTGATGCGCTGCGCCTGCGGCGACAACGAGGCGATGCGCGCGGCGCTGGCCGCGGCCTGCGCCTGCAGCTCGGCGTCGGCCACGACGCGGTGCACGATGCCGCGCGCCAGCGCCGCATCGGCGTCGAGCAGCCGCGCCTCGAGCAGCAGCTCGCGCAACAGCGGCAGCCCGATCGCACGCGCGACGATCTGCGCCTCGCTCGGCGCCAGCGGGAAACCCAGCCGCGCGATCGGTATGCCCAGTCGCGCGCTGCGCGCGGCGATGCGCAGGTCGCAGCACGCGGCGATCTCGAGGCCGCCGCCGATGCACGAGCCCTCGATCATCGCCAGCAGCGGCGTGTCGCAGTCGAGCATCGCCTGCAGCGCCGGTGCCACCGTGGCTTCGTGGAAGTCGTGCAGCCGCTGCGCGTCGAACCTGAAGTGCGGGAACTCGCCGATGTCGCCGCCCGCGGCGAAGTGGCCGCCTTCGCCGCACACCAGCACCACGCGCGTGCGCTGATCCGCGCGCTGCAGCTGCTGGAACGCGGCGCGCAGCTGCTGCCACATCGCCACGCTCAGCGCGTTGTGCTTGGCCGGGTTGCGGATGCGCACGCGCGCCACGCCATCGGCGCCGGCCTGAAGCAGCTCGATGTGGCCGGCGCTCATGACAGCTTCAGGCCCGCGGCCTTGACCACCGCGCCCCAGCGCCTGATCTCGGCGTCGACGAAGCGGCCGAAACCCTCGCCGTACAGATGGGGCGTGGTCGAGCCCAGGCCGCGCCAGGTGGCGGCCAGCTCTGCTGCGCGCAACGCGCCGCGCAGCTCGTGCTGCATGCGCTCGGCCACGCCGGGCGGCGTGCCCTTGGGCGCCCACAGCCCGTACCAGGTGGTGACGCGGAACTCGCGCAGGTTGAACTCGGCCGCGGTGGGCAGATCGGCAAAGGCGGGCACGCGTTTGTCCGAGGCCACCGCCAGCGCCTTCAGGCGCCCGGCGCGGATGTGCGCGGCCGACGAGGCCAGGCTGTCGAACATCATGTCCACCTTGCCGGCCATCAAGTCCTGCAACGCCGGCCCGGCGCCCAGGTAGGGCCGGTGGTTGATCACGGTGCCGGTCTGCAGCTTGAACAGCTCGCCGGCCAGGTGCTGGCTGGTGCCGTTGCCCGCCGACGCATAACTAAAGCTGCCGGGGCTGGCGCGCACGGCCGCCAGCAGCGCCTTCAGGTCGGACACCGGCGAGTGCTGCGCACTGACCACCACCACCTGCGGCACGTTGGCCAGCAGGCCGATCGCTGCGAAATCGCGCTGGATGTCGTAGTCCAGCTTCGGCTGCACCACGGCGGCGATCGCGTGGTGCACCGCGCCGAGCAACAGGGTGTGGCCATCGGCGGGCGCGCGGGCGGCGAGCGCGGCGCCCACGGTGCCGCCGGCGCCGGCCTTGTGCTCGATGACGAAGGGCGTGCCCAGCGTCTGGCTCAGGCGTGCCGCCAGCGGCTGCGCAAAGGCATCGCTGCCGCCGCCGGGCGGAAACGGCACGATCAGCGTCACCGGCCGCGTGGGCCAGGTGCTGCCGCCGTCGGCCCAGGCCACAGGGTGGGCACCCAGGCCGCCCCAGCCGCCCAGCGCCACGGCGGCCGTACGCAGCAGCAGCCGGCGCCGGTCAGGGTCATCGGTCGGGGTCATGTCGTGTTCATCCTGGGTTGGGCTTCGATGCGCTCCAGGTCGTACGAGCCTTTGGTGATGATGCCCAACGACCGGCGCGGCCCCTCGGCCGACATGTTGCCACGCGCGTCGAGCCGTGCCGGCCGCGCGTGTACGGTTCGTGGACACTCGGCGCCGCAGCGCCTACAGTGCCGCGCTTCGCATCGACCGCCATGGCGCCGCCTTGATGAAACCACTGAGCGACCAGCACATGCTCGAGCTGGCGGCCAGGAGCATGTTCGACGCCTTCGCCGCCAGCGCGATGGGCTCGCTGCTGGTCGACCGCGAGCACCGCATCGTCTGGATCAGCGAAGGCTACAAGCAGTTCCTGCCGCGCCTGGGCTTCGACAGCGCCGAGGCCTTCGTCGGCAAACGCGTCGAGGAGGTGGTGCCCAACACGCTGATGAACCAGGTGATCGACACCGGCAAGCCGATCCTGGTGGACCTGCTGAGCAACCAGGCCGGTACCTTTCTCGTCAGCCGGCTGCCGTTGCGCGACCACGGCGGCGAGATCATCGGCGCGCTGGGCATGGTGCTGCTGGACGAGCCGCAGACCACGATGCAGCCGCTGATGGCCAAGTTCGCGCGGCTGCAGCGCGAGCTCGATGCCGCGCGCCAGCAGCTGGCCGCGCAGCGCCGGCCCAAGCACCGCATCGCCAGCTTCATCGGCTCGAGCAGCGCGGCGATGGAGGTCAAGCGGCTGGCGCGGCGCGTCGCCCAGACCGACTCCACCGTGCTGCTGCTGGGCGAGACTGGCACCGGCAAGGAGCTGCTCGCGCACGGCATCCACGCCGCCAGCGCGCGCGCGGCCAGGCCCTTCGTCGCGGTCAACATCGCGGCGGTGCCTGAAAGCTTGCTCGAGGCCGAGTTCTTCGGCGTCGCGCCTGGCGCCTACACCGGCGCCGAGCGCAAGGGCCGCGACGGCAAGTTCAAGGCGGCCGATGGCGGCACGCTGCTGCTCGACGAGATCGGCGACATGCCGCTCGCGCTGCAGAGCAAGCTGCTGCGCGTGCTGCAGGAGCAGGAGCTGGAGCCGCTGGGCAGCAACCAGGTGCAGCGCATCGACGTGCGCGTGATCGCCGCCACCAGCCGCGACCTGGCCGCGATGGTGGCCGATGGCGCGTTTCGCGCCGACCTGTATTACCGGCTCAACGTGCTGCCGATCCGGCTGCCGCCGCTGCGCGCGCGGCTGGACGACCTGGAAGCGCTGGTCGAGGCGCTGGCCGAGGACATCTCGCGGCGCAGCGGCCTGCCGCACAAGGGCCTGAACGCCGACGCGCTCGAGCTGCTGGCGCGGCACCCCTGGCCAGGCAACATCCGCGAGTTGCGCAACGTGCTCGAGCAGGCGACGCTGATGACCGATGACACGAGCCTGGGTGCGGGCCACTTCTCTCCGCTGCTGGGGCCAGCCACGCGCAGTGCCGCGGTGGCTGCCGCGCCGGCGGCGCGCAACGCGGCCGGCGCGGCACAGGCGGTGGCCGCCGCAGCCGCGGTGGATGCCGGCGCGTTCAGCACGCTGCCGCAGGCGGTGGCCGAACTCGAGGCGCGCTGCATTCGCGACGCACTGCAGCGCACCGGCGGCAACAAGCTGGCGGCGGCGCGGCTGTTGGGGATCTCCCGCGCGTCGCTGTACCAGAAGCTGGCGGGCGCCGCGCTCGGGCAGGGGTTGCAGCCAAACTGAGCTGCGCGGTGCGGGTGGTTTGTCTGAAATTTGGACATGTCCACTGCGGCGGACGACAAGCCTGTCCGAAACATGAGCAGTTTGAGGGCCCGCACCGAACGCCAGCGGCCGCAAAGGCGTGTGCCGATCGATGCGAAGTCGGTGCTTTCCCGCGCTGCGGGCGCTGGCGGCTGGGCCGCAGGCCAGGCTGGCACGTGCATTGCAATGCAGATCCGCGCGGCCACCACGGCGCCGCTTGCACAACGTCCGAAGGAGATTGCCACCGTGATCCGATCGACCACTTCCTGGCTGCGCGCCGCGGCGCTGGCCGCGACGCTGTCTGCGCTGCCGTTCAGTGCGGCCGTCGCGCAACCGAACAAGGGCGACATCAAGATCGCGCTGATCGCCAGCAAGACCGGGCCGCTCGAGGCCTATGCCAAGCAGACCATCGTCGGCTTCAACCTCGGGCTGGAGTACGCCACCGGCGGCACGATGGCGGTCAACGGCCGCAAGCTGGTGGTGATCGAGAAGGACGACCAGGGCAAGCCCGACGTCGGCAAGACGCTGCTGGCGCAGGCCTACGCCGACGACAAGGTCGACCTCGCGGTCGGCCCCACGGCTTCTCCAGTGGCGCTGGCGATGCTGCCGGTGGCCGAGGAGTACAAGAAGATCCTGCTGGTGGAGCCGGCGGTGGCCGATTCGATCACCGGCGACAAGTGGAACAAGTACATCTTCCGCACCGCGCGCAACAGCAGCCAGGACGCGATCAGCAACGCGGTGGCGCTGGACGCCGCCGGCACCAGCATCGTCACGCTGGCGCAGGACAACGCCTTCGGCAAGGACGGCGTCAAGGCCTTCAAGGGTGCGCTGAAGAAGGCCAAGATCGTGCATGAGGAGTACCTGCCGGCGGCCACCACCGACTTCACCGCCGCCGGCCAGCGCATCATCGACCAGCTCAAGGACAAGCCGGGCAAGAAGGTGGTGTGGATCATCTGGGCCGGCGGCAACCCGTTCAAGATTGCCGACATGGACCTGAAGCGCCACGGCATCGAGATCGCCACCGGCGGCAACATCCTGCCGGCGATGGTGGCCTACAAGCAGTTCCCCGGCATGGAGGGCGGCGCCTACTACTACTTCGGCATTCCGAAGAATCCGGTCAACGAGTGGCTGGTGGCGCAGCACTACAAGCAGTTCAAGTCGCCACCCGACTTCTTCACCGCCGGCGGCATGGCCGCGGGCATCGCGGTGGTCGAAGCGCTGAAGAAGACCAGCGCCGACACCAATACCAACAAGCTGATCGCGGCGATGGAAGGCATGAGCTTCGAGACGCCCAAGGGCACCATGACCTTCCGCAAGGAAGACCATCAGGCGATGCAGGACATGTACCACTTCAAGATCAAGGTCGACCCGGCCTTCGCCTGGGGCGTGCCGGAGCTGGTGCGCGAGATCAAGGCGTCGGAGATGGACGTGCCCATCCAAAACAAGCGCTAGCGCTTGTCTTGGAGGCCTGGCGAACGTTTCGCTCCCCCCAGCCCCCTCCGGGAGGGGGCTCCAGTCAGACTGACGATGCCCGGCCATTGGCCGGGCGGGAAAAGCTCGTGCTCGAGACCCGCGATTTGACGATCCGCTTCGGCGGCCACGTGGCTGTCGATCATGTGTCCTGCGCCTTCGCGCCGGGCACGCTGACGGCCATCGTCGGGCCCAACGGCGCGGGCAAGACCACCTACTTCAACCTGATCTCCGGCCAGCTGCCGGCAAGCGCCGGGCAGGTGCTGCTCGACGGGCACGACATCACCAAGCTGCCGGCGCCGTTGCGCACGCATCGCGGCCTGGGCCGGGCATTCCAGCTCACGCAGCTCTTCCCCAACCTCAGCGTGCAGGAGAACGTGCGTCTGGCGGTGCAGGCGCGCGAATCGGGCCGGCGCGGCGGGCTCGACCTGTTCAGCGTCTGGCTCGACCGCAAGGCCTGGATCGACGAAGCACGGCAAATCCTGGAGTCGGTGCGCCTGGACGACAAGCGCGACGCGCATGCCGCGGCACTGCCGCACGGCGACCAGCGCAAGCTCGAAGTCGCGCTGCTGATGGCGCTGGACCCGAAGGTCTTCATGTTCGATGAGCCCACCGCCGGCATGAGCGTCGACGAAGTGCCGGTGATCCTGGACCTGATCCGCGAACTGAAGCAGCGCCGCGACCGGCTGATCCTGCTGGTCGAACACAAGATGGACGTGGTCAGCGAGCTCGCCGACCGCATCATCGTGCTGCACAACGGCGCGCTGGTGGCCGACGGCGAGCCCAAGGCCGTCATCGCCTCGCCAGTGGTGCAACAAGCCTATCTGGGCATCGTGCCGGAAGAAGCAGCATGAGCGCGGTGCTCGAACTGCAAGGCGTGCACACGCACATCGGCGCGTACCACATCCTGCACGGCGTCGACCTGAAGGTGCCGGCCGGGCAGGTGACGATGCTGCTCGGCCGCAACGGCGCCGGCAAATCGACCACGCTGCGCACGATCATGGGCTTGTGGGCCACGTCGAGCGGCGCGGTGCGCTTCAAGGGCCGGCAGATTGGTGGGCCGCACGAACAGCTGACGACCCCCGACATCGCGCAACTGGGCATCGCCTACGTGCCCGAAGCGATGGGCATCTTCACCGACCTGACGGTGCAGGACAACATGGTGCTGGCCGCCCGCCGCGCGCGCCGCGCCGCCGAGCTGGATGCGCAGCGGCTGGAGTGGATCTTCGGCCTGTTCCCGGCGCTGAAGAAGTTCTGGCTCTACCCGGCCGGCAAGCTGTCGGGCGGGCAGAAGCAGATGCTGGCGGTGGCGCGCGCGATCGTCGAGCCGCGCGAACTGTTGCTGATCGACGAGCCGAGCAAGGGCTTGGCGCCGTCGATCATCAACAACCTGATCGACGCCTTGCGTCAGTTGAAGGCGCAGAACACGACCATCCTGCTGGTCGAGCAGAACTTCCAGATGGCCAAGGCGCTGGGCGACAGCGTCGCGGTGATGGACAACGGCCGCATCGTGCACAGCGGCGCGATGGCGCAACTGGCCGACGACGAGGCGCTGCAGCACCGCCTGCTCGGCCTTTCTTTGGGAGCGCACCAATGAGCGCCACGACGACCACCGCGCCGGCCACCGCCGCGCCTGCAGCCATTCCGAAGGCCGAGTTCGACTGGAAGCCGCTGGCGCTGCTGGGTGCGGTTCTGCTCGCCGCGTTTCCGCTGATCGGTTCGTCGTCGACCTGGGTCACGCTTAGCGTCGCCGGGCTGGCGATGGGGCTGATCATCTTCGTCATCGCCTCGGGGCTGACGCTGATCTTCGGCCTGATGGACGTGCTCAACTTCGGCCACGGCGTGTTCATCGCGCTCGGCGCCTTCGTCGCTACCAGCGTGATGGGCGGCATGGCCGACTGGACCGCGAGCGAATCGCTGTGGCGCAACCTGGTGGCGGTGTTCGCGGCGATGGGGGTGGCGATGGCCGCGGCCGGCGCCTTGGGCCTGGCCTTCGAGCGCGTGATCGTGCGTCCGGTCTACGGCCTGCACCTGAAGCAGATCCTGATCACGATGGGCGGCATGATCGTCGGCGAGGAGCTGATCAAGGTCATCTGGGGCCCGCTGCAGATCCCGCTGCCGCTGCCCACCGCGCTGCGCGGCAGCTTTGTCATCGGCGACGCGTCGATCGAGAAGTACCGCGTGCTGGCGGTGGCCATCGGGCTGGTGGTGTTCGCGCTTTTGCTGTTCGCGCTGAACCGCACCAAGGTCGGCCTGCTGATCCGCGCCGGCGTGCAGGACCGCGAGATGGTCGAGAGCCTGGGCTACCGCATCCGGCGCCTGTTCGTCGGCGTGTTCGTCGCCGGCTCGGCGTTGGCCGGCCTGGGCGGCGTGCTGTGGGGGCTGTACCAGCAGTCGGTCGTTCCGCAGATCGGCGCGCAGGTCAACGTGCTGATCTTCATCGTCATCATCATCGGCGGGCTGGGCAGCACCTTCGGCTGCTTCGTCGGCGCGCTGCTGGTGGGGCTGATGGCCAACTACACCGGCTACCTGGCGCCGAAGGTGGCGCTGTTTTCCAACATCGGGCTGATGGTGGCGATCCTGCTGTGGCGGCCGCAGGGGCTGTACCCCGTGACGAATCGGTAGGCGCGCCATGCTCGATCGACTGTTGTCGCACGACTACCCGCGCAGCCGCTGGCTGGCGCTGACGCTGATCGTGGTGGTCATCGCGCTGGCCTTCGCGCCCTTCCTGTTCCCGGGCAGCAAGGCGCTGGGCGTGGCGGCGAAGATGCTGATCTTCATCCTGCTGGTCGCCAGCTACGACCTGCTGCTGGGCTACACCGGCATCGTCAGCTTCGCGCACACCATGTTCTTCGGCATCGGCGCCTACGGCATCGCGATTGCCAGCACGCGCCTGGGCGAGGGTTTCGCGGCGGTGTTCGTCGGCCTGGGCGCGGCACTCCTGCTGTCGCTGGGGCTGTCGCTGCTGATCGGCCTGTTCAGCCTGCGTGTGAAGGCGATCTTCTACGCGATGATCACGCTGGCGGTGGCGGCGGCGTTCCAGACGCTGGCCTCGCAGCTGAGCGACATCACCGGCGGCGAGGACGGGCTGAGCTTCAAGAACCCGGCCGTCTTCAGCCCGTCGTTCGAGCCCTTCGAGTCCGAGGTCTTCGGCCTGCTGATCGACGGCAAGGTGTTCAGCTACTACCTGCTGTTCGTGGTGGTGGCGGTGTTGTTCGTGCTGCTGCTGCGCATCGTCAACTCGCCGTTCGGCCGCGTGCTGCAGGCGATCCGCGAGAACGACTTCCGCGCCGAGGCCATCGGCTACCGCACCGTCGTCTATCGCACGCTGAGCAACGTGCTGTCGGCGCTGTTCGCCACCGTGGCAGGTGCGCTGCTTGCGATCTGGCTGCGCTATACCGGCCCGGACACCACGCTCTCCTTCGAGATCATGCTCGACATCCTGCTGATCGTGGTCATCGGCGGCATGGGCACGATGTACGGCGCGGTCATCGGCTCGGTGCTGTTCGTGCTGGCGCAGAACTACCTGCAGGACCTGTTGAAGGTCGCCGGCGGCGCGCTCGATGGCGTGCCGGTGCTGTCGCAGCTGGTCTCGCCCGACCGCTGGCTGCTGTGGCTGGGCGTGCTGTTCGTGCTGTCGGTGTATCACTTCCCGGCCGGCGTGGTCGGGCGCTTGCGGCTGGGCGCCTTGCGGAGCCGTTCATGAGCTTTACCTCCCACTACCTCGGCTGCCTGGATCGCGAGCTGCACTACACCGAGTGGGGCGCGATGCACCACCAGACGGTGATCGCCTGGCACGGCCTGGCGCGCACCGGGCGCGACATGGACGACATCGCCGCGCACCTGGCACAGCGCTGGCGCGTGATCTGCCCCGACACCCTCGGCCGCGGCCTGAGCCAATGGAGCCCGGACCCCCGCGCGGAGTACTGCCTGGAGTTCTATGCCCGGCTTGCCGCCGCGCTGCTCGACCAGCTCGGTCTGGATCAGGTGCACTGGCTGGGCACTTCGATGGGCGGCGCGATCGGGCTGAAGGCCGCGGCCGGGCCGCTGCGCGGGCGCATCCGGCGCATGGTGCTCAACGATATCGGCCCGCAGCTGGCCGCGGCCGCGGTCGAGCGCATCCGCGCCTACGCCGGCAGCCCGCCGGCCTTCGCCACGGTGAGGGAGCTTGAGCAGTACTTCCGTACGGTCTACAAGCCCTTTGGGACGATGAGCGACGCGCAGTGGCGGCGGCTGACCGAGACCTCGGTGCGGCGGCTGGCCGACGGCCGCGTGACGCCGCACTACGACCCGGCGATGGTGCAGCAGTTCATCCATCACCCCGACGACTACACCCAGTGGGATACCTGGGACAGCCTGGACCTGCCGGTGCTGTGCCTGCGCGGCGAACACTCCGACCTGCTGCTGCCCGACGTGGCTGATGCGATGCGCAACCGCGGCCCATGCGCGCTCGTCGTCACCATCGCCGGCTGTGGCCATGCACCGGCGCTGAACACGCCCGAGCAGTTCGCGCTGGTCGAGCGCTTCTTGGCTGCCTGAGTCCGCTTCGCGACGGGATAGGGGTGGCGCCGCGCGTCGGGCCACCTACAGTGGCACCCGGCCCCAACCGCGGCCGCAACCCGAGAGCTGCCAAAGATGAAACCTGCCGTTGCCTTGACCGCCGTCGCGCTGCTTGCCGCCGGCAGCCAGATCGTCCGCGCCGAAGGCGTGCGCACCGAGAAGAACATGTCGCTGGAGATCGCCAACCAGATCGCGGCGGCCGGCGTCGCCGCCTGCGCCGAGAAGGGCTACGCGGTCGTGGTGACGGTGGTCGACCGTGCTGGCACGGTTCGTGCGGTGCAGCGCGCCGACAACGCCGGACCGCATTCGCTGGCCTCGGCCGAGCGCAAGGCCTGGACCGCGGCGTCGATGAAGACGCCGACGCAGGCGCTGATGGAGACCGCGCAGAAAAACCCGGGCGCGGCCAACCTGGTGTATCTGCCGGGCGTGCTGCTGCTGGGCGGCGGCGTGCCGGTGAAGGTGGGCAACGAGACTATCGGCGCGGTCGGCATCGGCGGCGCGCCGGGCGGCCACCTCGACGACCAGTGCGCGGTCGCGGCGATCGACAAGGTCAAAGACCTGCTGAAGTGAAACGCTGCGCGCTGCCAGGCTTGGGGCTGGCGGCGTTGGCTCTGGGTGCGGCGGCGCAGACCGCGCCCAGCCCGGCCGAGGCCGCGTGCGACGGCGGGCCGCGCCAGGGGGCCACCTTGAAGCTGCAGGCGGACGCCGGCGCCGACTTGAATCTGGCCGACCGCCAGGGACGCACGCCGCTGACGCTGGCGCGCAGCCACGGCCACGAGGCGATGGCGCGTCTGCTGCTGCAAGCCGGTGCGCGCGAGCAAGGGCGCAGCGCGCGCCAACCATGCCCGGGCGGCGTGTGGGCCACCTGCGGGCCGCGCCGGGGGGGTCGTGGCCATTGGCTATGCTCGCAGCACCGCAGGCGGCGGCGCTCACCGTGCCGATCCCGAGCGGGCCGCTGGAGGGTGCAGGCATGCTGGAGCTGGTTGGGGTCGTCGTGTTGGTGGTGGGGTTGCTGTGGGCGGTGGCGGTGTTTCACCTGCGCGGCGCCGACATGTCGGCCTTCGACACGCCAGTGGGCGAACGAATCGGCCCGGCCGATGCGCCCAGCGCGCAGCTGCAGCCGGTGCTGGCGTCGCTGACGACCCTGATCGGGCCGATCAAGGCCGTGCCCATGCGCCAGCGCAACGCGGCGCTGCGCGAGATGCTGGACCGCATGTTCGAGGACCGCGAGCTCGACGCGCGCTCCGTGCCGGTGGATGCCGGCGGGGTGCGTGCGCAATGGGTGCTGGCGCCCGGGGCCGACCCCGACCGGCGCTTGCTCTACATCCACGGCGGCGCCTTCACGCTGGGCAGCCCGAAGAGCCATCGCACCGTGACGTCGCAGCTGTCGGCGGTGTCGGGCGCGGCGGTGCTGGCCATCGACTACCGGCTGATGCCCGAGCACCCGCGGCGCGCCGGCATCGACGACTGCCGCAACGCCTACCGCTGGCTGCTGGATCACGGGCCCGAGCGTGCCGCGCCCGCCGGCGCGGTGTTCGTCGCCGGTGATTCGGCGGGCGGCAACCTGACGCTGTCGCTGATCCACTGGGTGCGCGACGCCGGCCTGCGCGCGCCCGACGCCGCGGTGGCGCTGTCGCCGCTGACCGACGCCACGCTCAGCAGCCCGAGCATGCGCGACAACGTCGCCACCGACCCGATGCTGGGCCCGATGTTCGGCCCGATGGCGCGCATTCCGCAGTGGGTGCTGCTGTGGGTGGGCTGGCTGCAAACGCGCATCCGGCCGTGCGACCCGCTGGTCTCGCCGCTGCGCGCCGACTTGTCCAGACTGCCGCCGGTGCTGCTGCAGGCCAGCGAGGTGGAGATGCTGTTCGACGACAGCCGCCGCTACGTCAACCGCGCACGCGCGGCGGGCTCGCCGGTGCAGTTGCAGGTCTGGTCGCACATGGTGCATGTGTGGCAGCTGTTCAACCCCGAGTTGCCCGAGGCGCGTCAGGCGCTGGCCGAAGTCGGCAAGTTCTTGCAGGCCGTCGCGCCGCGCCGCTCGACGATCAACCCGGCCGTCGCCGCCGACACGGATGCCGCGGCCCAGCCTCGGCCGCGGCCAGATCAATAGGACTTCGGCAGCCCCAGCGCCTTCTCGGCGATGAAGCACAGGATCAGCTGCGGGCTCACCGGCGCGATTCGCGGGATCCAGGCTTCGCGCAGGTAGCGCTCGACGTGGTACTCCTTCGCGTAGCCCATGCCGCCGTGGGTCAGGATCGCGTTCTCGCAGGCGTGGAAGCAGGCCTCGCCGGCAAGGTACTTGGCGCTGTTGGCCTCGGCCGCGCAGGGCTTGCCGGCGTCGTAGAGCGTGGCGGCCTTCATCACCATCAGGTTGGCCGCTTCGAGCTCGATCCATGACTTGGCCAGCGGGTGCTGGATGCCCTGGTTCTGGCCAATCGGCCGCTCGAAGACGATGCGCTCGTTGGCGTACTGCGCCGCGCGCGCCAACGCCGCCTGGCCCAGCCCGACCGCCTCGGCGGCGATCAGGATGCGCTCGGGGTTCATGCCGTGCAGGATGTACTCGAAACCCTTGCCTTCCTCGCCGATGCGGTCGGCCACGGGGATGCGCAGGTTGTCGATGAACACCTGGTTCGAGTCGACGCACTTGCGGCCCATCTTGTCGATCTCGGTGACCTGGATGCGCGTACGGTCGAGGTCGATGTAGAACAGCGACAGCCCGTGCGTGCCCTTGGCCTGCTCCACCGGCGTGGTGCGCGCCAGCAGCAGCATCTTGTTGGCCACCTGGGCGGTGGAGATCCACACCTTCTGGCCCGACACCAGGTAATGGTCGCCGTCGCGCAGCGCGCGCGTCTTGAGCTTGAGCGTGTTCAGCCCGGTGTTCGGCTCGGTCACCGCGAAGCAGGCCTTGTCGCTGCCGGCGATCAGCGGCGGCAGCCAGCGCGCCTTCTGCTCGTCGTTGCCGAACACCACCACCGGGTGCAGCCCGAAGATGTTCATGTGCACCGCCGAAGCGCCCGACAGGCCGGCCCCGGTGGCCGAGATCGTCTGCATCATCAGCGCCGCCTCGGTGATGCCCAAGCCCGCGCCGCCCCAGGCCTGCGGCATCGCGATGCCCAGCCAGCCGGCATCGGCCAGCGCCTTGTGGAACTCGTGCGGGAAGCCGCCGTCGCGGTCCTTGCGCGCCCAGTAGTCGGCGTCGAAGGGGGCACAGGCGCGCTGGATGGCGTCGCGGATCTGTTCCTGGTCGTTGCTCAGGTCGAAGTTCATGGTGCGTCTCTCGGGTCTGTCGAAGTGGCTCGGGTCTGCCGCAGTGCGGCTCAGAGTCTGTGAAGTATTCCGGCGCGTCCGAGCGGGCGTCCGAAACGGTGTTGATCGAGGCGCAAAGCGCAGCCGTAGCTCGGGCTACGGCGAGCATTTGCAACGACGAGCGGCGCCGTTTGGGGCGATCGAGCGGGCGTGGCGAAATGCTTCACAGGCTCTCAGAGGGTGTAAACGAAATCAACAGCCCGCGCGTTGTCCTTGGACCAAGACATGCAAGCGAGGGTTGAGTGGACGAGGCCAAGCACAGCAACCAGCCGGGGCGCCCCGGGCGCAAGCCGGCGCTGAACGCCCAGCACACGTCGATCCTTCGCGCGATCACGCGCGAGCGGCCGCGCTCGTCGCTGGACGAGGTGACCCGGGAGTTGTTGCGCCGCGCGGGCGTCAAGGTCAGCACGGTCACCGTGCGCAAGGCGCTGCGCGAGGCCGGCATCGAGCGGCTCAAGCCCACGCGCCGCGCCAGCGAACGCGCGGCTCAGGGTTCGGCGCCCGTGCGCTACGGCTACACCGATGCCCATCGACGCAGCGATGGCGCCAGCGGCGCGAACACCGACCTCACCGATGCCGAATGGGCGCTGGTGGCAGACCTGTTCGAGCGCGGCGGCCGACGCGGGGCTCCGCCGCGCTACGAGCGCCGCCGCGTGGTCGATGCCTGCTGCTACACGGTGCGCACGGGCAGCCCCTGGCGGTTGCTGCCCAAGTCGTTCCCGCCCTGGCAGGCGGTGTACATGTCCTTCAAGCGCTGGGCCGCCGCCGGCGTGTTCGAGACCATGCACGACCGGCTGCGCCAGCAGTGGCGCCAGCGCGTGGGCAAGGCGCCCGAGCCGACGGCGGCCATCATCGATGCGCAAAGCACACGCAGCACGGCCCAAGGCGGCGACACCGGCTTCGACGCGGGCAAGAAGGTCAAGGGGCGCAAGCGCCACCTCGTGGTGGACACGCTCGGCCTGCTCGTGGCGCTCAGCGTCACCGCGGCCAGCGTGCAGGACCGCGACGCGGCCGCGGCCGTGGTGGCCCGGGCCTGTGCCAAGGTTGCCGGGCTGACGAAGCTCTACGCCGACAGCGCCTACGCCGGGCAGTGCGCCTTTGCCATCGAGAAGACCCACGGCATCGCCGTCGAGGTCGTGCGCCACCCGGGCAACCGCACCACGGGCACCTGGCAAGACGCCCAACAGCCGCTGTGGCCCGACAGCGTGCCCAAGGGCTTCGTCGTGCAAGCCAAGCGCTGGGTGGTCGAGCGCACTCATGCCTGGATCGAGCGCGCCCGCCGCCTCACGATGCACCACGATCGCTCCACCTGGGCCCCCGTCGCATGGGTCTGGCTGGTCGAGGCGCGTATGCTCGCCACCAGGCTGGCAACGTAGATCATTTCGTCTACACCCTCTCAGCTCGGCACGGCCGTGCCGCGCGAGCGCACGAGGGCGTCGATGTCGGCCGCCGACCAGCCCAGCTCGCGCAGGATCGCCACCGAGTCTTCGCCCAGGCGCGGTGCTGGCGTCGGGTCGGTGCAAGCGGTGCGCGACCATGTGGTCGGGTTGCCGAGCGTGCGCATCGGCCCTTCGGTCGGGTGCCGCTCACGGCCGATGAAGCCCACCGCGTTCAGGTGCGGATCCTCCAACAGGTCGTGCGGCGAGTTCATCGGCATGTTCGGGATGTCGGCTGCCTGCAGCAGCGCTTGCCACTCGGCCGTGCTGCGCGTGCGCATCAGCTGGCCGACCCAGGCGTAGACCTCGTCGATGTGCTTGGCGCGGTTGCCCTGGCTCGAGAAGCGATGATCGTTGTCGAAGCGCTCGGGCTCGCCGATGGCGGTGAGGAAGGAACGCCAGTGCTTGTCGTTGTAGATCAGCACGCACAGGTGCCCGTCCTTCGTCTGGTACGGGCGGCGGTGCGCGGTGAGCAGCCGCGCATAACCGGGGTCGCCGTTGGGTGGCTCGAAGCTCAGGCCGGCGAGGTGGTCGCCCAGCACGAACTGCGTCATCGCTTCGAACATCGGCACGACCACGGCCTGGCCCTGGCCCGACCTCTCGCGCTCGTACAGCGCGGCGGTCACGGCGTAGACGGCGTGCAGGCCGGTCACGCGGTCGGCCAGCGTCACCGGCGCGTAGCACGGCGTGTCGGCGCCGTACTCGCTCATCGCCCACGGCAGCCCGGTCGCGCCCTGGATCAGGTCGTCGTAGGCCGGCTTGGCCGCGTACGGCCCGTCCTGGCCGAAGCCGCAGCAGGCCACATGAATGATGCGCGGGTTGACCGCACGCACCGACTCGTAGTCCAGACCCAGGCGCGCCATCGCCATGGGCCGCACGTTGGAGATCAGCACGTCGCACTGCGCGGCCAGCTGCAGCGCCGCCTTGCGCGCCTCGGGCTGCTTCAGGTCCAGCACCAGGCTGCGCTTGCCGCGGTTGGCGTGCAGGTACATGTGGCCCATGCCCGGGTGGTTCATCGGCCCGATGTGGCGCATGTTGTCGCCTTCGGGCGATTCGAGCTTGATCACCTCGGCGCCGAGCGCGGCGAGGATCTGCGTGGCGAACGGGCCCATCACGACGGAGGTCAGATCGAGGATCCTCACGCCGGCCAACGGGCCGCTGCGTGCCGTCGCCTGGTCGGTGTTGCTGGCGCGGGTCGTGGAGTCGTCGGACGTCATCTTGTCTCCTGCGTGTGGCTGACTGATCGATCTGGCGTCGATTCGATGCAGCGGACTCTAGGGATCGCAAGCATCGCCGTCCAATTGCGATTCAGGCTCGGACGATCGTTCTTGCGAATCGCCGGTCGGGCCGCATGCGCTCACTCCATCGGCCTGGACTCGAGCACGCCTTCAGCGCACGCGATGAAACTTTCGAGACCCGGCGTGCTGCAGGCCGGATTCCAGGCCATCAGCGCCGGCGACAGCGCGTCCGTGTCGGTCAGCGCGACGAAGTGCACGCCGCGCATCCCGCAGCGGGCCAGGCTCTCGGGCACGAGCCCGATGTCGACACCGTTGGCGATCATCGCCACGATGGTCAGCCACTGGCGCGCCGCGTGGAACGTGCGCGGATGCACTCCGGCGCGGCTGAAGGCGGCGATCACGTTGTCGTAGTTGGCCGGCGAGACATCGCGGTCGAACATGACGAACCGCTCCTGCGCGAGGTCGGCGATCCGCAGCGATCGGCGCTGGGCCAGGGCGTGGCCTGCGGGCAGGCAGGCGACGAACCGGTCGGTGCGCAGTGCGATCGAGCCGAGCTGCGGCGGCACCGTGGCCGCGTTGATGAAGCCGGCGTGCAGCTCGCCATGCAGCAGCGCGTCGATCTGCGCCGCTGAGCCAAGCTCGCGCAAGGTGAGCTCGATGTTCGGCATGCGTGCGCCGAAGGCTTCGAGGATGCGCGGCAGCTCGCGGTAGAACAGCGACGCGGTCACGCCGATGTCGAGCCGGCCGCGCTGCCCGCTGGCCACCGCCTTGGCCGTGTCCTTGGAGCGGGCGATGCGCTCGAGGATTGCCTGCACGTCGACCAGGAACGCAGCGCCCGCCGGCGTGAGCTGGACCTGCTTGCTGTCGCGATCGAACAGCCGCACGCCCAGTTCCTGTTCGAGCGCCTTGATCGCCGAACTCAGCGGCGGCTGGGTGATCGCGAGCCGTTCGGCCGCGCGCCCGAAGTGCAGTTCCTCGGCCAGGACCGCAAAGTAGCGAAGGAAGTGCAGCTTCATGCCGGTTCGCCGCGTGTCCCTCGGGGAAGGTCGTTGCGGGCGTGATCCTATGGCGAAGCGGCGTTGCGTCCCGGCGTGGCCTGGGCGGCTGTCAGCCCGGGCGGATCACCTTGTCGGGCGATTCGCCATAGGGCGGGCTGTAGAAGACGAGCAGCTTGACCGGCTGCTCGCTGGTCACGGTGAAGATGTGCATCTGGTCGGCCGGGAAGAAGCACATGTCGCCGGGCACCATGTCGAAGGATTCGCCAGCCACTTCGGCATGCGCTGTGCCGGCAAGCAGGTAGCAGGCCTGCTCGATGCCCGGATGCGCATGCGGCAGCGCGCCGCCGCCGCGCTCGAGCGTACCCAGTACCACTTCCATCTGCCGCGCGCCGACGTTGTCGGGTCCGATCAGGCGCTGGTTGCTGGTGCCGGTGTGGTTGGCCGGGTGATAGGCGACAACGTCCGCGCTGCGCACCAGGTACCTGGGCTGGCCATGCGTCGTGTTCGCGGCAGTGCTGCTGGATCGGCTCATGTCGCACCTCACTCCGGTTGGATGGCGGCCTGCTTGATCAGGCTGCCCCAGTGGTCCAACTGCTCGCTCAAGTACTTGGCGAACTCGTCCGGCGACTTGCTCGGCCATACCTCGAAGCCGAGCTGCAGCAGCTGCTCTTGAACGCCCTTGTCCGCAAGTACGGCCAGGATCTCGGTGTTGAGCTTGTCGACGATGGGCCGTGGCAGGCCGGCCGGCCCGAGGATGCCGTTCCAGGAGGTCAGGTCGAAGCCCTTGAGCGTCTGGGCGATCGGCGGCACGCCCGGCAGCATCTTGCTGCCGTTGGTGTTGGTTGTCGCCAGCACGTGGACCTTGTTCGCCTTGATCATCGCGCCCCCGGATCCCAGGTCGACGACATACATGTCGATGTTGCCGCCGATCAGTTCGGTCAGAGCCTGCGGGCTCGACTTGTACGGGATGCCGACCACGTCGATGCCGGCCAAGCGCTTGATCGTCTCGGACGCCACCAACGACGTGCTGTTGGGCGTGCCGTACGACAGCTTGCCCGGCTTGGATTTCGCCAGCGCGATCAGATCCGGCAGGGTCTTCACCGGCAACTTCTCGTTGACCACGACGGCGAACGGCAGCTCGCCGACCCGCGTGATCGGCGTGAAGCCCTTGATCGGGTCGTAGCGCAGCTTGCGGAACAGCGCCGGGTTGGCCGAGTGCGTCGTGTTCGTCGTCATCATCAGCGTGTATCCGTCGGGCTTCGCGCTCGCGACGAACTGCGCCGCGATCTGCCCGCTGGCGCCGGCGCGGTTGTCGACCAGCACCTGCTGACCCAGGCGCTCGCCCAGCCCCTTGGCCACGACCCGGGCCACCGCGTCGGTGCCGCTGCCGGCGGCGAAGGGAACCACCAACGTGATCGGCTGCGTCGGATACGACTGCGCGGCGGCGGTCGTCGCGACAAGCGCGCTGACGAGGAACGGAACGAGGGCGACGAGCCTCATGAGTCTGTCTCCTGAGCGGGTTGTGGATGCATGCGGCTGGCGCTCACCCATTTGTGGGTCGACTCGATCGCCAAGGCCGCTGGAGGCAATTCTGTGGAGCGGGCCGACATCCGTCCAATTGAGTTTCCATCTCGGTCGATCCTTTGCGCGAATCGTCGGCTGGGTTGTGCTGCACAGCGCAGCCGGTGCGTGGGCCAACTGAGCTGACTTTGTCGTGTGTCTGCGACTGTCGTTCAGGCTCGCCGGGCCAGTTTGGAAGAGGGATTGCATGCCCCGCTCATCGCGCCCTGTCGTGCGGCGAAGCGCCGCTCGTGCAGGGCCAGCGTCGGGTGCGGGGCGACTGGTACGGCTCAGGCTTGGGCCACCGCCGCCGCACCCAGCGCCTGCGCCGCCTGCAACGCCTGCAGGTCGCGCCCGATCGCGGCGACCGCGACGCGCCGGCCGTCCTTCCAGTAGCTGAGCAGCGCGTCGTGCGCGCCGAGGTCGCCGGCGACCTGCACCGTGTCCCACTCGGGCGCATAGCCGGCATAGCGGATGTTCAGGTCGTAGTGCGCGCTCCAGAAGAAGGGCACGTCGTCGAAGCGCTGCGGCGCGCCGAGCATGTTCTGCGCCGCGACCTGGCCTTGACGTTCGGCCACCACCCAGTGCTCGACGCGGCGGGTCGCGCCGCTGCCGGCATCGCGCCAACGCGCGACGTCGCCGGCCGCGTAGATGCCGGGCACGCTGGTCTGCAGCGTCTCGTCGACGAGGATGCCGCGTTCGACGGCCAGGCCCGCCGCTTCGGCCAGCGCGGTGCGCGGGCGCACGCCGACGCCGAGGATCACCAGGTCGGCGGCCAGCTCGCTGCCGTCGCTCAGCGTCACCTGTTGCGCAGCGATGTTCGCCAGCGAGGTGCCCATGTGGAACACCACGCCGTGGCTTTCGTGCAGCGCGCGGATGACGCCGCCCAGCTCGACGCCCAGCACCTTGTCCAGCGGCTGCCGGTCGAGCGATACCACGTGTACCTGCAGCCCGCGCGTGCGCAGCGCGGCGGCGGTTTCCAGGCCGATGAAACCCGAGCCCAGCACCACCGCGCTCTTGGCGGTCTTGGCGCGCTCGACGATGGCGCGGCTGTCGGCCAGCGTGCGCAGCGTCATCACCTGCGGCTGCTCGGCGCCGGGGATCGGCAGTCGCACCGGCTCGGCGCCGGTGGCCAGCAGCAGGCGGTCAAAGCCGAACTCTTTGCCGTCGGCAGTGAGTACCTGACGAGCCTTGATGTCGATGCGCGCCACACGGGTACTCAAGAGCAGGTCGATGCGCTGCTCGGCGTAGAAGCCTTCGGGGCGCAGCGGGATCCACTCCTCGGGCGCGGTGCCGGCCAGGTAGTCCTTCGACAGGTTGGGGCGGTCGCAGGGTGCGTCGGCGTCGTCGCTGAGCATCGTCAGTTGGCCGTCAAAGCCGCGCCGGCGCAGCATCTCGGCGCAGGCGAAGCCGGCCGCGCCGCCGCCGACGATGACGATGCGCTGTGGCGCCGCGGTCAACGGCGCGGCGGCCGGTGCGTCGGGCAGGCGCTCGCGCACCACGATGCGCTGTCCCGCACGTTTGACACGCCAGCACGGCAGCGCATCGAAGGCCGGTGCGCCCAGCGCCTCGCCGCTGCGCAGCGAGAAGCAGGCGTGGTGCCACGGGCAGCGCACGGTGTCGCCGTCGATCAGGCCTTGCGCCAGCGGCCCGCCGTAGTGCGTGCAGTTGGCACCCACCGCCAGCAGCTCGTCGCCGATGCGCGCCAGCAGCACCGCGTCGTCGCCGACGTGGCCGCGCAGCAGCGGCTGGCCGCCGAAGTCGGCGAGCGTCACGCCTTGGCTCAGATCGGGGCCGGTGTCGTCGGTGTCGTGCGAAGCCATGGTGCGGATCCTCCTAGCGAAGCTGCGGGCGGTCAAGGCGACCAAGGCGGCCCGGCCCTGCCGCGGGTGTGAAGCGGGCTGCCAAGCCTAAGCCGCAACGCGGCCGACTGCCCACACCGCGGCCGATTGCCCCTGCGTGGCCGTGGCTGCCGGTGATGTCCGCATCGGCGGCCAGGGTGCGCCGCCGGCTGCCGCGCGGCCGCGGGGTCGACTTCTAGAATGCCCGGTTCACCTGCGCCAAAACCCCTGCCGTAGCCATGTCCCCGGACGCTCCGACGCCGCCTGCCGCCGGCCTGATCCGCATTCGCGGCGCGCGCCAGAACAACCTGAAGAACCTGGACCTGGACATCCGCACCGGCGAGATGACGGTGGTCACCGGGCCTTCGGGCTCGGGCAAGTCGAGCCTGGTGTTCGACACCCTCTACGCCGAAGGCCAGCGGCGCTACGTCGAAACCTTCAGCGCCTATGCGCGCCAGTTCCTGGAGCGCATGGACCGCCCGGCGGTGGACCGCGTCGACGGCGTGCCGCCGGCCATCGCCATCGACCAGACGAACCCGGTGCGCACCAGCCGCTCGACCGTCGGCACGATGACCGAGCTGAACGATCACCTGAAGCTGCTGTTCGCGCGTGCGGCCGATCTGTTCGACCGCCAGACTGCGCTGCCGGTGCGCCACGACACGCCGCAGACGATCTACGCCGACTTGCTGGCTCGCGCCGCGGCCGCGGGCGACCCGCGGCTGGTGCTGACCTTCCCGGTGGAACTGCCCGCCAACACCAGCGCCGACGAGCTGCAGCAGTGGCTGTCGGCCAGCGGCTTCGCGCGCGTGCAGGCCGAGCGCGAGGCCGGCGGGCGCAAGCTGCTCGACGTGGTCGCCGACCGGCTGCGCATCGGCAGCGCCGAGCAGGTGCGGGTGATGGAGGCGATCGAGCTCGCGCTCAAGCGCGGCAGCGGCCGGCTCAACGTCTACAAGCTGAACGAGCACGACGCCGAGCCCGAGCTGTGGCGCTACTCCACCGGGCTGCACTGTCCGGAGAGCGACCAACGCTACGCCGAGCCGCAGCCGGCGTTGTTCAGCTTCAACTCGGCCTTCGGCGCCTGCGAGACCTGCCGCGGCTTCGGCCGCGTCATCGGCGTCGACCTCGGGCTGGTGATCCCCGACGCGCGCAAGACGCTGCGCAACGGCGCGATCAAGACCATCATGACGCCGGCCTGGGCCGAGATCCACGACGACCTGCTGCGCTACGCCGGCGATGCCGGCATCCCGCGCGACACGCCGTGGAGCCAGCTCAGCGAGGCCCAGCGCGACTGGGTGCTGAACGGTTCGCCCCACTGGAAGGGCAACTGGAACAAGCAGTGGTACGGCATTCACCGCTTCTTCGGCTACCTGGAGAGCAAGGCCTACAAGATGCACATCCGTGTGCTGCTGTCCAAGTACCGCAGCTACACGCCGTGCACGGCCTGCGGCGGCGCGCGCTTGAAGCTGGAAGCGCTGCTGTGGCGGCTGGGCAGCAAGCGGCAGGCCGATGCGGTGCTGGCGCCGTGCAAGCGGCTGCTGCCCGCGGGCGTGCCGTGGAGCCGCGAACAGCTCGAGGCGCTGCCGGGGCTGAGCCTGCACGACCTGATGCTGCTGCCGATCGAGCGTGTGCGCCGCTTCTTCGATGGCTTCGAGCGCGCTGCCGGCGACGACGCGCTGAAGCTGCTGCAAGACGAGATCCGCACGCGGCTGAAGTACCTGTGCGATGTCGGCATCGGCTACCTGACGCTGGACCGGCAAAGCCGCACGCTGTCGGGCGGTGAGGTGCAGCGCATCAACCTGACCACCGCGCTCGGCACCTCGCTGGTGAACACGCTGTTCGTGCTCGACGAGCCCAGCATCGGCCTGCACCCGCGCGACATGGAGCGCATCGTGCAGGCGATGCAGCGGCTGCGCGACGCCGGCAACACGCTTGTGGTGGTCGAGCACGACCCGGCGGTGATGCTGGCCGCAGACCGGCTGATCGACCTGGGGCCAGGCCCCGGCGAGCGCGGCGGGCGCATCGTCTTCGACGGCGAACCCGAAGCCGCAAGACACGCCGACACATTGACCGGCGCTTATCTCGGCGCGCGCAAGCAGGTGGCCATCGGCCGCCGCCGCGCGGTGGACGAGGCGACGCCGAAGCTGATCGTCGAAGGCGCGCGCCAGCACAACCTGCGCGACATCGCGGTGGCGCTGCCGCTGCAGCGGCTGGTCGTGGTGACGGGGGTCTCCGGCTCGGGCAAGAGCACGCTGGTGCAGGACCTGCTGTACCCGGCGCTGGCGCGGTACTTCGGCAAGGCCAGCGAAGCGCCGGGCGACCACGACCGGCTGCTCGGCGCCGACTGGCTGGCCGACGCCGTGTTCGTCGACCAGAGCCCGATCGGCAAGACCGCGCGTTCCAATCCGGCCAGCTATGTCGGCGCCTGGGACGAAGTGCGCAAGCTCTTCGCCGAGGCGCCGCTGGCGCGCGAGCGCAGCTACACCGCCGGCATGTTCAGCTTCAACGCCGGCGACGGCCGCTGCCCGACCTGCGGCGGCTCGGGCTTCGAGCACGTGGAGATGCAGTTCCTCAGCGACGTCTACCTGCGTTGCCCTGACTGCGACGGCCGGCGTTTCCGCAGCGAGATCCTCGACGTCAAGCTGGTGCGCGGGCCGCACCAGTTCAGCGTGACCGACGTGCTCGAGCTGACGGTGGCCGAAGCCGCGCATTGGTTCCAGGCCGACCGCGAGGTGGTGGCGCGGCTGCAGCCGATCGTCGACGTCGGCCTGGACTACGTGCGCCTGGGCCAGCCGGTGCCCACGCTGTCAGGCGGCGAGGCGCAGCGCCTGAAGCTGGCCGGCTTCCTGGCGCAGGCGGCGGCCGGGCCGCGCCAGCCGATGGCCAGGAAAGGCCAGCTGTTCCTGTTCGACGAGCCGACCACCGGCCTGCACTTCGACGACATCGCCAAGCTGATGCGCGCCTTTGCCAAGCTGCTGGACGCCGGGCACTCGCTGGTCGTCATCGAGCACAACCTAGACGTGGTGCGCGCGGCCGACTGGATCGTCGACCTCGGGCCCGAGGGCGGCGAGGGCGGCGGGCAGATCGTCTGCTGCGGCACGCCCGATGACGTGAAGCTGCATCCTTCGTCTTTTACCGGCCGCGCGTTGCGCGACTACGAGCGCAGCCTCGGGCTGGCGAAGTCGTTCACCGCAGAGGAACGCAGGACGCAGAGTTACGCAGAGCAAGCCAACGCTGTGCTGTCTTCTCTGCGGCCCTCTGCGTCCCTCGGCGTCTCGGCGGTGAAGGATGCGATCTCGATCGTCCACGCCCACGAGCACAACCTGAAGAACCTGAGCGTGGACATCCCGCGCGGCAAGTTCAGCGTCATCACCGGCGTGTCGGGCTCGGGCAAGAGCACGTTGGCCTTCGACATCCTGTTCAACGAAGGCCAGCGGCGTTACCTGGAAAGCCTGAACGCCTACGCGCGCAGCATCGTGCAGCCGGCGGGGCGGCCCGAGGTCGACGCGGTCTACGGCATCCCGCCGACGGTAGCGATCGAGCAGCGCCTGTCGCGCGGCGGGCGCAAGAGCACGGTGGCGACCACCACCGAGGTCTGGCACTTCCTGCGCCTGCTGTGGGTCAAGCTCGGGCTGCAGCACTGCGTGCACGACGGCGCGCCGGTGCGCCCGCAAAGCGCCGAGAGCATCGCCGCACAGTTGCTGCGCGACCATCGCGGCCAGCACGTCGGCTTGCTGGCGCCGCTGGTGGTGGCGCGCAAGGGCGTCTACACCGATCTGGCCAAGTGGGCCAAGGCGCGCGGCCACACGCATCTGCGCGTCGACGGCGAGTTCCTCCGGCTCGACCCCTGGCCGCGGCTGGACCGCTTCAAGGAGCACACGCTGGAGCTGCCGGTGGCCGACCTGGTGATCGACGCGGACCACGAGGCCGAGCTGCGCGCCGCGCTGAGCAAGGCGCTGGAAGCCGGCAAGGGTGTGATGCACCTGCTGCATCCGCTGGACGGGCTGGCCGCGGCGATGGAATCGGGGCAGAGCACGGCGGACATCGGCGCGCTGAAGGTGTTTTCCACCAAGCGCGCCTGCCCGGTGTGCGGCACCAGCTACCCCGAGCTGGACCCGCGCATGTTCTCGTACAACAGCAAGCACGGCTGGTGCACCAGCTGTGTGGGCACCGGCCTGGCGCTGACGCGCGAACAGCGCCGCGCCTACGACGACTCCAGGCGCGACGACGACGGCCACGGCCGCGAGCAGAGCTTTCCGGCCGAGGAGCCCGAGGTCGAAGGCGTGGTCGACGCGCCTTGCGCCGAATGCCACGGCACGCGGCTGAACCCGCGCTCGCGCCGGGTGAGCTTTGACGGCCGCGCGATCAGCGAGGTCGCGGCGATGTCGGTGGCCGAAGCGCGCGGCTGGGTCGAGACGCTGACGCGCGAAGGCCACTTGACGGCGCGCGAGAGCGGCATCGGCCGCGACGTCATCGCCGAGATCGCCGCCCGGCTGCGCTTCCTCGAACAGGTAGGGCTGGGCTACCTGACGCTGGACCGCGCCGCGCCCACGCTGAGCGGCGGCGAGGCACAGCGCATCCGGCTGGCGGCGCAGCTGGGCAGCAACCTGCAGGGCGTGTGTTATGTGCTCGACGAGCCGACGATCGGCCTGCACGCGCGCGACAACCGCATCCTGCTGGGCGCGCTGCAAAGCTTGAGCGACCAGGGCAACACGCTGGTGGTGGTCGAACACGACGAAGACACGATCCGCCATGCCGAGCATCTGATCGACATCGGCCCTGGCGCCGGCAAGCGCGGCGGCACGCTGGTGGCCGAGGGCTCTGCCGCCGACCTGGCGGCGGCACCGGCTTCGGTGACCGGCTGGCTGCTGGCGCAGCCGCTGCGCCATCCGCTGCAGCCGCGGCGGCCCGTGGAGGCCTCGATGGCCGCGCTGCAGCTGCGCGGCGCGTCGCTGCACAACCTGCAGTACCTGGACGTCGCTGTGCCGCTGCGCCGCCTGGTCGCGGTGACGGGCGTCAGCGGCTCGGGCAAGAGCACGCTGGCGCGTGACGTGCTGCTGGCCAACCTGCAGTTCATCAACACCCGAGGCGCCAAGCCGAACTGGCAGGGACTGGACGGCATCGACGGCTGGCAGCAGATCGACCGCGTGCTCGAAGTCGACCAGACGCCGATCGGCAAGACGCCGCGCTCGTGCCCGGCCACCTATATCGGCTTTTGGGACACCATCCGCAAGCTCTTCACCGGGACGCTGGAGGCCAAGGCGCGCGGCTATGCGGCGGCGCGCTTTTCCTTCAACACCGGCGACGGCCGCTGCCGCGGCTGCGAAGGGCAGGGCCTGCGCACCATCGCGATGAGCTTCCTGCCCGACGTCAAGGTGCCGTGCGAAAGCTGCCACGGCCAGCGCTTCAACGCCGAGACGCTGGCGGTGAGCTGGCGCGGCAAGAGCATCGGCGACGTGCTGCGCATGGAGGTCGACGAGGCGGTCGAGTTCTTCGCCTCGATGCCGGCCATCGCGCACCCGCTGCAACTGCTGAAGGACGTGGGCCTGGGCTACCTGACGCTGGGCCAGCCGTCGCCGACGCTGAGCGGCGGCGAGGCGCAGCGCATCAAGCTGGTCACCGAGCTGAGCAAGGTGCGCGACGACGTGACCCGTCGCGGGCGGACCATGGACCCCCAGGCGCCTGCGGCGTCGCCCCCCGAGGGGGATCGCCCGCTTGGGGCGGCCCGGCGCGGGCGAGCGCCGCACACGCTGTACGTGCTCGACGAGCCGACGGTGGGGCTGCACATGGCCGACGTCGAGAAGCTGATCCGCGTGCTGCACCGGCTGGTCGACGGCGGCCACAGCGTGGTCGTCATCGAGCACGACCTGGACGTGATCGCCGAGGCCGACTGGGTCATCGACCTCGGCCCCGAAGGCGGCAGCGGCGGCGGCCGCGTGGTGCAGGCCGGCACGCCCGAGCAGCTGGTGGCCGCCGGTACGCACACCGGTGCGGCGCTGGCGCCAGTGCTGGCGCGCGGCTGAACCTGGCTGGTTCGGGCCAAGCCTGAAGCTCAGGCGGTGAACCCGCCGCACAGCGGGTGCTTGCGCCGGCTTCTTGCCCGAACCGTATTCGTTGCATTGCCATGGCCAGCGCAGCGATGGCGACCCGGGCGCGCGGCCGCATGCTGATGCATTCTTGCCGGCCCCCTCCACGAGAGGGGGCAGCCGCAGCGCTTGGCGCCGATCATGATGCGTTCGCGGCTCGGCGCTGCACCACCCCGATGTGCATCCTCTTCCACCCGCCTTCGCCTGGGCTAACGCGCCGGGCCCGCGTCGCGCGTTCGCACGCTGAGACTGCGACCGGTGTATGGCCGAGCGGTGTTGGCGCATGGCAAACTTCAGGGCCGCCCGAACGCGGGCGGCACCGTCCCGAAGCGGGCATGGCGAGAACCCCGAGAAGGCAGCAATGCCAGGTTGCACGATGAAGATCAAGACGCTGCGCCCGATGGCTGCGTTGCTGCTGGCGCTGCCCTGCGCTGCGCACGCCTCGTTCCTGCCGCCGGCGCTGATGGACAGCGTGTCCTGGGGCGTGGCCTGGTTCGTCGTCGTCGTCATGCCGATCGCCGGCATCGTGCTGTTCTGGATGGTGCACGTGCTGCCGGAGAAGATCGCGCACAAGCGCCACCACCCGCAGAAGGACGCGATCCAGGTGCTGTGCCTGCTGTCGCTGGTGTTCGGCGGGCTGCTGTGGCCGATCGCCTGGCTGTGGGCCTACACCAAGCCGGTGATGCACCGCATGGCCTTCGGCACCGAGAAGCACGACGAGTACTTCGTGCACATGGCCGAGCGTGCCGAAGCCGGCGAGGTCGGCGCGCGCGAGAAGCAGCACCTGCTGGACGAAATCGACGCCATCGCCGCGCGCGGCGCGCTGTCGCGCGAGCAGAAGCAGGCGCGCGAGCGCATCGCCGCGGCGCCCGTTGCGCCAGCGCTGCCATCGGCTTCGACGCCGCCGACAGCGCCGACGAAGCCCCAAGGGGCCGCCTGATGGAAGCGCTGCTGCTGGCGATCTACGCCTTCTTCGTCTGGCTGCTCTTCATCAAGTTCAAGTGGCTGCCGTGGAACATCACCTCGCAGGTGATCGTCGTCATCATCCCGATCGTCGGTCTGACGGCGATGATCCTGACGCTCAACGTGGTGGCGCCGTCGAGCAGCGATGTGCGCGTCTTCAAGTACGTGGTGCAGATCCTGCCGCAGGTGCGCGGCCGCGTGGTCGAGGTGCCGGTGGAGCCCAACCGGCTGGTGAAGAAGGGGCAGCTGCTGTTCCGCATCGACCCCACGCCCTACCAGAACGACCTGAATCTGGCCAAGGCCAAGCTCGGCGCCAGCGAAGCACAGTTCGCCAGCGCTGGCGCCAACCTGGTCGACGCCGGCGCCGGCGCGCGCCAGTTGCAGGAGCAGTTGAACTCCGCCAGCGCCTTGGTGCGGGCCTTGCAGCCGCGCGTCGAGCTGGCGCGCTTGCGCGTGGGGCAGAACCGCGAGCTGGTGGCCACCGGCGCCGGTGACCGCTTCGCACTCGAGCAGGCCGAAGCAAACCTGGTGGACCTGGAAGCGCAGCTGGCCAAGTCGCGCGCCGACGAGGCGCAGGTGACGCAGAAGCTGTCGGGCCGCGTCAACGGCGAGCAGGCGACCGTGGCCGCGGCGCGCGCGCAGCTGGCCACGGCGAAGGCGCAGGTCGACTCGGCGCGCGCCGATGTCGCCAACGCGCAGTGGAACCTGGACCAGACCGCGGTCTTCGCGCCGGCCGACGGTTATGCGATCAACGTGCAGCTGCGCCCCGGCTCGTACGTGGTGTCGGTGCCGCTGGCGCCGGCGATGAGCTTCGTCGAGCAGGAGCCGCAGATCGTCGCGCTGTACGGGCAGAACGAACTGGTCTGGGTCGAACCGGGCAACCGCGCCGAGTTCGCGCTGAACACCCACCCGGGCCGCGTGATCTCGGCCAAGGTCGATTCGATCGTCTGGGCGCAGGGCCAGGGGCAGCTGGCGCAGTCGGGGCAGCTGCCGCAAACGGGGGCCTTCCCGCAGGTGCCGGGGCGCTTCCCGGTCAAGCTGCTGATCGACGAGAAGGACCGCGACGTCTTCCTCGCCGCCGGCGCCAGCGGCCACGGTGCGGTCTACACCGAGCACGTGGCGGCGCTGCACCTGGTGCGCATGGTGATCCTGCGCATCGGCTCGATCACCGACTACCTGATCCTGAAGCTGCATTGACGATGCGCCGCGCCGCCCTGTCATGGCTTGCCGCGTTGGCCACCGGCTGCGCGCTGCAAAGCCCGCCGCCCGGCGCCGAGCTGCAGCGCCAGGCGATGCCGCACACGCAGCCCCCGCTCGAATGGCAGGGCCAGGCCGGGGCTGCTTCGGCGCAGCCGGTGGCCGACGACTGGCTGCGCAGCTTCGACGATGCCGCGCTGGCCGCGCTGGTGGCCGAGGCGCAGGCCTACAACGCCGGGCTGCAGGCGGCCGCCGCGCGGGTCGAGCAGGCGGCTGCGCTGCTGAAGGTGGCCAGCGCGCCGCTGAAGCCGCAGGTCAGCATCGCCGGGTTGTGGAGCGGGTCGGCGAGCAGCGGCGGCGACGGGCTGAACGGCGTGTTCCTCAACCTGTCGCTCGAACTCGATGTCTGGGGCCGGCTGCGTTATGGCCAGGCCGCTGCCGCGGCGCAGGCCGACGCGCTGCAGGCCGACTACGCCTACGCCCGCCAGTCACTGGCGGCGATGGTGGCCAAGGGCTGGTTCCTGGCGATCGAGGCGACGCTGCAGCGCGCGATCGTGCTCGACATGCTGAAGGCCGCGCAGGAGCTGCTGCGCCTGGCGCAGGAACGCCAGCGCATCGGCCCGGGCAACGAGCAGGCGGTGGCCGAGGCGCGCGCCAACCTCGGCGGCTACCGCGACGCGCTGCGTCAGGCCGACCTGGCCCGCGACAACGCGATGCGCGCGCTGGAACTGCTGCTCGGCCGCTACCCGGGCGCCGAGCTGGCGCTGGCGGCGCAGTTGCCGCCGCTGCCGCCGCCGCTGCCGGCGGGGCTGCCGTCGCAGCTGCTCGAGCGCCGGCCCGACGTGATCGCCGCCGAGAAGCGCGTCGCGCTGGCCTTCAACCGCGTCGGCGAGGCCAAGACCGCGATGCTGCCGCGCATCAGCCTGACGGCCGGCGGCAGCAGCATTTCCAGCGACCTGTTCGTGCTGCAGGACCGCAGCAACCCGTCGTGGGGCTTCGGCGGCAACCTGTTCGCGCCGCTGTTCCAGGGCGGCGCGCTGCGTGCCCAGGTCGAGGTGCGCAATGCCGAGCAGAAGCTGGCGATGGCCGACTACGCCAGCGCTGGCCAGAAGGCCTTTGCCGACGTCGAGAACGCACTGGGCGCCGAGATCGCGCTGCGCGAGCGCGCGGCCATCGTCGAGGCGATGGTGCGCGACAACGAGCGGGCGCTCGAACTGGCGCTGGTGCAGTACCGCATCGGCAGCACCGACCAGCGCGCGGTCGAGCAGCGCCAGCTCGCGCTGTACGGCGCGCGCACGACCCGGCTGCGGGTGCAAAGCGAACAGCTGGCGCAGCGCGTGAACCTGCATCTGGCGCTGGGCGGCGCCTTCGACGAGCTGCCGGCGCTGGCGGCGCGTACCGCGTCGGCGACAACCCCTGTAACCACAACGGAGAAGCAGTGATGGGCAAGGCCAAGACACGCAAGGGCGACGGCACCGAGGTTGCCGACGCAGCCGATGCAGCCGATGCAGCCGACGCAGCGCACGCGGTGCGTCCCGAAGCCGTGGCCGACAAACAGGAGCTGTCGAACAAGGCCTACGCCAAGGCGCTGAAGAAACTGCACGTCGAGTTGGTCAAGCTGCAGGAGTGGGTCAAGCACGAGGGCCTGAAGGTGTGCATCGTGTTCGAGGGCCGCGACGGCGCCGGCAAGGGCGGCACGATCAAGGCGATCACCGAGCGCGTCAGCCCGCGCGTGTTCCGCGTCGTCGCGCTGCCGGCGCCGACCGAACGCGAAAAGACCCAGATGTACGCGCAGCGCTACTTCCCGCACCTGCCGGCGGCCGGCGAGGTCGTGATCTTCGACCGCAGCTGGTACAACCGCGCCGGGGTCGAGCGCGTGATGGGCTTTTGCACCGACGAACAGGCCGACGAGTTCCTGCGCGGCATCCCGCTGGTCGAGCGCGCGATCGTCAACTCGGGCGTGATCCTGCTGAAGTACTGGCTCGAGGTCAGCCCCGACGAGCAGACGCGCCGGCTGAAGGCGCGCTTCCACGACGGGCGCAAGATCTGGAAGCTGTCGCCGATGGACCTGAAGTCGTACAGCCGCTGGTACGACTACTCGCGCGCCCGCGACGCCATGTTTGCCGCGAGCGACACCGAACACGCACCGTGGTTTGTCGCGCAGTCCGATCGCAAGAAGAACGTGCGGCTGAACATCATCCACCACCTGCTGAGCAAGGTGCCCTACCAGGAACTGCCGCGCGACAAGCTCGAATTGCCGAAGCGGCAAAAGCGCGGCGACTATGTCGAGTCAGACCACCCGCTGCGCACGGTGCCCGAGCGCTATTGACGCTTGGCGGCGCCGCCAGCGCGGCAGGCGAGGCCGGCCGCGACCGGGCCGCGTGTCAGCGGCCCATGCGGCGGTTGTACGCACCCGCCCAGCGTTCACCCAGCGACGGGTTGGTTTCCTGCGATGCCGGCGCGTCGAAGCTCAGCTTGAGGGTGTTGTCGGCCTGCGGCTGCAACTCGATCGTCACTGCGGCGCCGGCCTTGATGCCGCTGATGCGGCCGGCGGCACGGTCGGCGCGGGTGACCTGAATGCCGACGTCGGACGCCGCGCCCAGCGCGGCGTCCCATGAGCGGTCGAAGCTCGGCGGCGTCGAAGCGCCGCTCGGATAGGTGCCAGGGTAGGGGGCGACGACACAGCCGGCCAGCAGGGCGAGCACGGCGACGAGGGCAACGCGCAGTAAATGGCTCATGGCGCGACGGGGCTCCGTTGGGGTTGATGGGCATCCACGATCAGACCGAACCATCGGCACGTGCCTGCGGCGCGAAGCAGCCCAATACAGAACAGCCTTCACCGCAGAGGAACGGAGGACGCAGAGGTCCGCAGAGTAAAGCCAGAGTTGTATTCCTCTGCGCAAACTCTGCGTCCTCCGTTCCTCTGCGGTGAATGTATTGGGTGTCGGCTATGCGCTGAGACCAGCCCCATGTGGGTCAGCGGCGGCGATGGCTCAGGCCATCACGTTCACGCCGCCATCGATGTACAGCGTCTGCCCGGTCAGGCGGCGGGCGTAGGGCGTGGCCAGATAGGCGCAGGCGTAGCCGACATCGTCGATGTCCACCAGTTCGCCCACCGGCGCGCGGCTGGCGGCCTCGTTCAGCAGCAGCTCGAAGTCCTTCAGGCCCGAGGCGGCGCGTGTCTTCAGCGGGCCCGGCGAGATCGGGTGCACGCGGATGCCGCGGTGTCCCAGCTCATATGCGAGGTAGCGGCAGCTCGCCTCGAGCGCCGCCTTCACCGGTCCCATCACGTTGTAGTTGGGCACCACCCGGTCCGCACCGAGGTAGCTCATCGCGAACATCGTGCCGCCGTCGTCCATCAGCGGCGCCGCCAGCCGGGCCATGCGCAGGAAGGAATGCACCGACACGTCCATCGCGCGTGCGAAACCCTCGGCCGAGCAGTCGAGCAGCCCGCCCTGCAGATCCTGCTTCGGCGCGAAGGCGATCGAGTGAACCAGGATGTCGAGCCGGCCCCAGTGCGCGCGCAGCGCATCGAACACCGCTTCCAGCTCACCCGGGTGTTCGACGTCCAGCGGCAGGCACAGCGGCGCGTTCAAAGCCTGCGCCAAGGGCTCGACGTGCGGCTTGGCCTTGTCGTTCAGGTAGGTCAACGTCAGCTCGGCGCCGAGCGCATGGAACGCGCGCGCGCAGCCGTAGGCGATCGAATGTTCGTTGGCCACGCCGACCACCAGCGCCTTGCGGCCGGCCAGCGGCGGGGTGGGAATCGGATCGAGTCGTTTGTTCATGCGGCGGCAAGCCGATCGCGCGGCTGGCGCGCGACCATCGGCTCCTCGTGGGTTGGAATCACTCTGGGTGGCATGCCGCCGGGGGGCGTGCGGGTACCCGCAGCGTGACTCATGCGAGCGCCTTGGCCGCGCTGTCGCGCCGCGCCTGGACGACGAACGCCGCCACCGCGCAAGAGGCCAGCCGCGCCATCACCGAATCGGCGCGGCTGGTCAGGATGATCGGCACTCTGGCGCCCAGCACGATGCCGGCGCTGTCGGCGCTGGCCAGGAAACTCAGGCTCTTGGCCAGCATGTTGCCGGCCTCGAGGTCGGGCACGATCAGCACGTTGGCGCGCCCGGCCACCGGCGAATCGATCTGCTTGATCTGCGCGGCTTCGAGGTTGATCGCGTTGTCCAGCGCCAGCGGGCCGTCGAGCAGGCCGCCGCTGATCTGGCCGCGATCGGCCATCTTGCACAGCGCCGCCGCTTCGATCGTCGAGGGCACCTGCGGGTTGACGGTTTCCATCGCCGACAGGATCGCCACGCGCACCTGCGGCAGGTGCAGCGCATGCGCCAAGTCGATCGCGTTTTGCACGATGTCGGCCTTGGTCTGCAGCGTCGGCGCGATGTTCACCGCGGCGTCGGAGATGATCAGCGGGTCGGGATGGTTGGGCACGTCCATCACGAAGCAGTGGCTGATGCGCCGCGCGGTGCGCAGCCCGGTGTCCTTGTGCACCACCGCGGCCATCAGCTCGTCGGTGTGCAGGCTGCCCTTCATCAGCACTTCGGCGCGGCCCGCGCGCACCAGCTCCACCGCCTTGGCCGCAGCGGCGTGGCTGTGCGGCGCATCGACGATTTCGTAGGGCGACAGATCGAGCTGGCAACTTTGCGCCACCGCCTCGATCCTGGTCTTCGGCCCGACCAGGATCGGCGTGATCAGCCCGAGCTTGGCGGCGTCGATCGCCCCGCTCAGCGAGCTCGCGTCGCAGGGGTGGGCCACGGCCGTGGCCACCGGCGGCAGGGTCTTGGCGGCGTTGATCAGGCGTTGGTAGTTCTCGTGATTCATGCTGAATTGCGCGTGCGCGCCGGTTGATCCAGGCCGAGCACGCTGGCCGCGCGGCGCAGGCGTTCTTCCTGGTAGGGGGTGGGCTCGCCGCGCGTGCCGATCACGTGGCGTGCGGCCGCATAACCGAGGCGGCGCTCGTCCATGTCGGGCGCCAGCTTCGGCAACGCAGCGATCGCGCGCTGCTCGTCCAGCGCCAGCACGAAGGCCTGACGTTTGATCGCGGCCTTCAGCGCCGCCGGCGTCGGCGCACGCTCGGGCTTCATCTGCTTGATCAGCTGCTGCATCAGGTTGTAGGGCCGCTCGTCGACCACCTTCTCCTCGCGCGCCACGTACAGCAGCAGCCGCGCCCAGGCATCCAGCGGCGTGCCCTGCTCGAACTGCGCTTCGGCCTGCTGGCGCTTCATGCGCTGCAGTTCGAGTTGTTCCCAGCTCGCCGCGCCCGCGCCGTGGCGGCCTGCGCGCTGCCAGTCGATGCCGACCGCGGCGGCCAGCCAGGGCGACTCGTAGATCGCCTTGAACATGCGCTCGGCCATCTCGTCGCGCGCGTCGCGGTACTGGTCGAGCGCTTGCTCGATGTGCGCCGACGCGGCCTGCTCGGCCTGCAGCAGCGGGTTGTCGGCCGCCACCGGGTGGCGCTGCGCGCGCACCGCGTCGGCCATGGCCTTGACCCAGCCCATCGCCGGGTTGCGGTCGCAGAACAGCCAGCGCTCGGCACGCGCCGGGTTGGTCTCGCGCAGCGCGCGCGCCACCGGCTCGCTGGACATCGCCTGCAGCAGCGGCGAGGCAAAGCGGTCGTACAGCTGCTGGTTGATCTGCGACACGCGGTGTGCGACCTCGAACGCGCGTTCGTCGCCGCGGCCGTCGTCCAGCGCCAGGATGTCGTCGATGCTGCGCGGTGCAAACTGGATCAGGTAGCGCCCCTCGACGTACTGCAGCCCCGGCATGTCGGGCGTGGTGTCCTGGATCAGCGCCTCGTACAGCCCCGGCGGCAGCGTGTCGATCAGCTCGAGCGCGCTGGCCAGCTCGGCGGTCTCGCGCTTGGCCACGCCGGCCGAGACGAAGATGCCCAGGTGGCCGATCTTCTCGTGCAGGCAGTAGACGATGGTCTGCTCGTTCAGGCGGATGTCGTCGACGCTGTCGTACAGGTCGGCGATCCAGTTCAGCGCCTGCTGCGGCGGCGTGATGTTGTCGCCCCACGAGGCGAACACGACGATCGGCGTGCGGATGTTGCGCAGGTCGACGCGGTGCTTGCCGTCGAAGCTCTCGACCTGCCCGGTGGACAGCTTGTTGCCGACGAACAGGTTCTGCGAGATCCACTCCATCTCCTGCTTGTTCATCAGGTAGTGGCCGCCCCACCACTTCTCGAACTCGAGGAAGCGCTCGCCCTCGGTGTCGACCTTGGCGTACAGGTTGTGCAGCTTGCTCCACCAGGTGTTGGACGGGTTCAGGTTCTCGAAGTTGTTGACGAGGTAAGCGCCGTCGAACACGCCGTGGCCGATGTCGCCGGCCAGCGACGCCATCCAGCTGCCGCCGAGCAGGCCGCCCGAATAGCGCATCGGGTTCTTGCCAGCGACGCCGGCCCAGTACGAGATCGGCGATCCGGCCAGCAGCAGCGGCCCCACCGCGTCGGGCGCCAGCGATGCGGCCATCAGCAGCGCCCAGCCGCCCTGGCAGTTGCCGATGACGAAGGGCTTGTCGGCGTCGGGATGCAGCTCGCCGACCTTGCGCAGGAACTGCACCTCGGCCGCGCACACCGATTCGATGGTCTGCCCCGGCACCGGCTGCGGGAAGAACATGACGAAGTAGCAGGGGTGGCCGTGCTTCAGCGCGATGCCGATCTCGCTGTCGATCTTGAAGCCGCCGATGCCCGGGCCGTGACCGGCGCGCGGGTCGATGACGACGAAGGGCCTTTTTGCCGCATCGCCCGCCGGGCAGTCGGCCGGCGGCTTGATGCGCACCAGCGCGTAGTTGGCCGGCTTGGCCAGGGTGCGCGCGTCGAGCACCATGTCGTAATCGAACACCAGCACCGGCGGCTGGCCCGACTCTTCATGCTCGAGGTACTGGTTGCCGCGCTGGCGCAGCAGGTCCCAGGTCAGCACCGTGCGCTGCCAGGCGTCGACCCAGTACTCGCTGAAAGCCTGTGGCAAGGCCCACGGGTTGGCCGGTGGTTTCGTCATCAAACAAGCCCCGAAGCGCAGCGCCGCGCTGCAACAATGGCGGTAATTATCGTCGCGGAACGGCGGCCATCGCGGCGCCGCCGGCCGCTACCGCACACCCAGGAGCGCTTGCCATGGACGCAGCCGACGACGACCTTGGTTTCGAGCAGGCGGCCACGCTGCGCGACGGGCGCACGGTTGCAATCCGGCTGATGCGCCCCGACGACAAGCCGCGCCTGGTCGAGGCTTTTTCCAAGCTCGACCGGCAGTCGATCTACACCCGCTTCTTCAGCTACCGCAAGGAACTGCCGCAAGGCCCGCTGGAGCGCATCGACCGCATCGACCTGGTGCGCCTGGCCGCGCTGGTGGTGACGCTGGGCGAGGGCGGCGCGCAGATCGTGATCGGCAGCGCCAGCTACGTGGCGCAGACCGCAGACGATGGCGTGCGCGAGGCGGAGGTGGCGTTCACCATCGAGGAGGACTTCCAGCGCCAGGGCCTGGCCGGCCGGCTGCTTGCGGCGTTGGCCGGCATCGCACGCCGCCACGGCATCACGCGTTTCAAGGCCGAGGTGCTGGCTGCCAATGCCGCGATGCTGGGCGTGTTCAAGCGCTGCGGCTTGCCGATGCAGTCGCGGCGCAACGGCGAGGTGGTGGAGCTGACGCTGGACCTGGGCGGCGTGGCCGGGCCGGCGTGACCGCGGCGCGCGCAGCCTGCGATGCCTGCCGCGGCGTGCCGCGCCTGACGCGCGCGAGCGGTTGATGTCGACCCCGGTCGTGCTGGCGGTGCTGCTGGGCGCGCTGCTGCACGCCGCCTGGAACGCGTTGGTCAAGTCCAGCGGCGACAGCCAGGCCGACCTGGCGCTGGTGCATTTGAACAGCGCGCTGGCCGCGCTGCCGCTGCTGGCGCTGGCGGGGCTGCCGCCGCCGGCTGCGTGGCCCTTCGTCGCGGCGTCGCTGCTGATCCACGTCGCCTACTACATCACGCTGGACGGCGCCTACCGGCATGGCGAGCTCGGCAGCACCTACCCGATCATGCGTGGCAGTGCGCCGCTGCTGGTGGCGCTGGCCGGCGCCGCGCTGCTGGGTGAACGGCCGACGCCGCTGGCCTGGCTGGGCATCGGCGCGGTCACGCTGGGCGTGCTGCTGGTCGGGCTGTCGCGCCCCGCGGCCGCGCCGCACCACGGCCGCGCACTGGCCTATGCGCTGGCCAACGCCGCGGTGATTGCCGCGTACACGCTGGTCGACGGCCAGGGCGTGCGCGCCACCGCCGCGGCCGGCCACAGCGCGTGGAACTATGTGCTGCTGCTGAGCGTGCTCGATGGCGTGCCGTACCCGGCGCTGGTGCTTGCGCGCCGCAGCGCCGCGGCACGGCGCACGTTGCTGGCCTACGCGCGGCGGCGCTGGCCGTTGGCCATGCTGGGCGGGCTGGCGTCGATGGCGTCCTACGGCATCGCGCTATGGGCGATGACGTACGCGCCGGTGGCCGCGGTGTCGGCGCTGCGCGAAACCTCGGTGCTGTTTGCCAGCGCGCTGTCGGTGTGGCTGCTGAAGGAGCGCTTCGGCTGGCAGCGGATGCTGGGCGCGGTGGTCATCGTCGGCGGCGTGGTGTCGCTGCGGCTGAGTTGAGCAACCGCGGCGGCGGGCCTGGTTGCCGCGCCTTCGTGCGCCAGGGTCGAGGCCCGGGCGCACTTGCAGCTTGTGTTGCACACGCTCGAGTCTCGCCGGCTGGCCGTCGGCGCTCACCGGCACCGCAGGCCCCGGGCTCGGGAACAACCCGGTTGCGGCGGTGCCGGTTGCGGCACAGCATCGCCCGGCGCATTCTGGCGCCGACACCACACCAGGGAGACCGCACATGCCAAAGACCCCCGGCCGCCGCACTCGACCCAGCGCCATTGCGCTGGCCGCCTTGCTGTCCTGCGCCGCCTTGCAGTACGCCTGCGCCGATGCGGGCGGCGGCCGCCATCACGGCGACCGCTGGAACCCGGGGCATCCGTCGCACAACCCGCCGCCGCAGGCCTCGGGCGAGGGCTATCGCGGCGGCGTCGTCGCGGTCGCCAACCCCTATGCGGCCGAGGCCGGCGCCAGGATCCTCGCGCGCGGCGGCAACGCGGTCGATGCCGCGGTGGCCATCGCCTATGCGTTGAACGTGGTCGAGCCGCAGTCGGCCGGCATCGGCGGCGGCGGCTTCATGCTCGTCCACCTGGCACACCGCGACCGCACGTTCGTCATCGACACGCGCGAGAAGGCCCCGGCCGGCGCCACGCCCGACATGTTCGTCGGCGTGCCCAACTCCAGCCTGCAAGGCGTGGCCGTGGGCGTGCCCGGCATGGTGCGCGGCACCGCCTACGCGGTGCGCAAGTACGGCAGGATGGACCTGGACGAGGTGCTGCGCCCGGCCATCAAGCTCGCCGACCAGGGCTTCGCCGCGACGCCGCGTTATGCCGCGGTCAGCTGCAACAGCCGCTCGCAGAACTCGCCCGAGGCCGCCGCCTTCTTCTGTCCCGGCGGCCCTGGCGTGGGCCCGGTCGAAGGCTCGCTGGTGCAGAACAAGCCGCTGGCGCAGACCTTCAGGTTGATCGCGCGCCACGGCCCCGACTGCTTCTACAAGTACATGCCGTACAAGGGCTGCGACATCGCCAAGGGCATCGTCGAAGGCCAGAAGTTCAACCGGCCGCAAGCGCCGGGCGGCAAGGGCGGCTCGATGACCTACGCCGACCTGGAGAACTACCAGGCTGTGGAGCGCGCGCCGGTCGAAGGCAGCTACCGCGGCTGGCCGATCAAGGCGGCGATGCCGCCGTCTTCCGGCGGGCTGACCATCTTCCAGATGCTGAAGATGCTCGAGCGCTTTCCGCTCGGCGATGCGGCCCAGGGCTACGGCTTCGGCAGCGCCAAGACCGTCAACGTGATGGCCGATGCGATGCGGCTGGCCTTTGCCGACCGCTCGATCTGGATGGGCGACGCCGACTTCGTGCCGGTGCCGATGAAGGGCCTGCTCGATGCCACCTATGTCGGCCTGCGCGGCGCGGCCATCGTGCCGGGTTCGCGCATCGACCCGAACCCGGCGCCCGGTGACCCGCGGCCCTACGAGACCGCCGGTTTGCAGCCCGCCAAGCGTCTGGCGGTGGCCGAGCCGGTGACCGGCCCGGGCGAGACCACCACGCATTTCGTGGTGGCCGACAAGTGGGGCAACATGGTGTCGTACACCAACACCATCGAGTCGTCGCACGGCATCGGCGTGTTCGCCGGCTACACGCGCGACGACGGCAGCTTCAAGAACCACGGCTTCTTGCTGAACAACGAGCTGACCGACTTCAACACCACGCCCAGCACCAACCCCTACACCGGCGGGCCCGGCTACAACGACGTGCAGCCGGGCAAGCGCCCGCGCAGCAGCATGGTGCCGACGATGATCTTCACGCCCAGGGGCGAACCCTTCATCGCCTACGGTTCACCGGGCGGGGCGACGATCATCAACTCGGTGCTCAACGTCACGCTGAACCTGATCGACCACGGCATGACGCTGCAGCAGGCGATCGATGCGCCGCGGGTGTCGATCACCGGTACGGGCAGCGGAATCTCGCGCGACGACGGCGTCGCGCCGGCTGCGCCGCTGCCGCAAGCCACGGTCGACGGGCTGAAGGCGCTGGGCTACACGGTGGGCGCGCCGTCGGACATCGGCTCGGTGCAGGCGGTGCTGGTCGACCCGAAGAGCGGCAAGCAGTACGGCGCCGCCGATGGCCGCCGCGAGGGCACGGTGATCGGTCTGAGGCGTTGACCCGGCCGGCAGCGCGCGCGGGCCGGCGGCCGCCGGTGCGCGCGCTGCACGCGCTGCACGCGCTGCACGCGCCGCACGCGCTGCACGCGCCGCACGCGCCGGCGCCGCTCAGTGCAGCTGCAGGTGGTTCAACACCGGGTACGCGTACTCGCGGCCGACCAGCGCGCGCGCGCCGAGGTAGGCGATGCGCATGCGCTCGGGAAGCTGGTCGAGGTCGACCCGGCCTTGCTCGTCACAGGGCACGACGATCGCCTTGCCCGGATGGAACAGCGACGTGAAGCGCAGGCAGTGGTGCAGCGGCAGCGCTTGTGGCGTTCGAGAGTCGATCGTGTCCATGGCCGTCCCTTTCGCGGCGCGTTGCTCGTCGAGCGCCGGGCGGGCCGCTGGTTGCGGCGGGCCCGGCTACATCGAGCGGGCTTGCTCGAATCCAGTCTGGTGCGTCGGCGCCGCCTTGTCTTCCCTCTGAATGCGGAGTTGCCGCCCAAAAGTTGGGGATCCGTGTGCTATGCACGGCCCGGTCGCGTCCTCCATCGGATGGATGCCGCCGTGCGGGCCGATCCACACAATCCACGCCATGTCGGCACCGTCACGCCGCCGTACCCGCGGTGGCCTCAGCGCGTGATGCACACAGCCCAGCCACCCGAGCGCGCGACGAGCTGGATCTCGCGCGGGCTTGAAAGCCTGCAAGCCGAGCTGGCCCGGCGCGCTGCCGCGGTGGCGCCCGTCTCGGCGCCGGGCAAGGCCGGTGACGCCGACTATGACGTGGTGATCGTCGGCTCGGGCTACGGCGGTGCGGTGGCCGCCGACCGGCTGAGCGCGCGCTGTCATGCCGACGGCAGCCGGCTGCGCATCGCGGTGCTGGAGCGGGGCCGCGAATACCTGCGCGGTGCGTTTCCGTCCTCGCTGGCTGATGTCGGCGGCCATGTGCGCTTCACCACGCACGGCGGCGGGCGCGCGCGCGGCCGGCTCGAAGGGCTGTTCGATCTGCGGCTGGGCCAGGACATGTCGGTGCTGGTGGCCAATGGCGTGGGTGGGGGTTCGCTGATCAACGCCGGCGTGATGCTGTTCCCCGGCGCCGAGGTCTTTGCCGAGCCGCCGTGGCCGCGCGCACTGGACCTTGCCGACCTGCGGCAGCGCGAGCAGCGATTGCGCTTCGAGCTCGGCGCCGCGCAGGCCGACGGCAGCGACAACCGGCTGCCGCCCGAGGCGGCGGTCGCGCGGCGTGTGGCGATGCGCCGCATCGACCCCGCCGGCTTCCATGAGGTGCCGCTGTCGATCGCGCAGCACGGCGGCCACACCATCGCCAACGTCGCGCTCGAAGCGTGCATCCATTGCGGCGATTGCGCCAGCGGCTGCAACCACGGCGCCAAGAACTCGCTGGACCTGAACCTGCTGCGCCGCGCCGAGCGCCGCGGCGTGGCGATCTTCAGCGGCGCCACGGTCAGCCGCCTGGCCAAGGCCGAGCCCGGGCCGGGCTGGGTGCTCGACGTGTGGCACACCGACCTGGCGCTGCGCCGGCGCATGGCCGGGCCGCTGAAGCTGCGCGCACGCCGCGTCGTGCTCGCCGCGGGCACGCTCGGCTCCACCGAGCTGCTGCTGCGCTCGAGCAGCAAGCAGTTGAAGTTCTCCGCGCTGCTGGGGCGGCGCTTTTCCGGCAACGGCGATCTGCTGGCCGCGCTGCACGACACCGGCGTGGCGATGAATGCGGTGGCCAACGAAGCGCAGCAGCCGTCGGCGCGACGCATCGGCCCGACCATCAGCGGCATGCTCGACTGGCGTGCTGGCGCGCGCGCTGCGCCCGGCGAGACCGGCGCCGCTTGCCTGGTGCAGGACCTGGCGGTGCCGGCCGCGCTGCGCCGCCTGTTCGAGGAGACCACGGCCACGGTGGACCTGCTGCACCGGCTGGGCGAGTTCGACCGCAGCCGGCACCGCCCCGACGACGACGGCATCGACCCCTGCGCGATCGATGCGGCCAAGGTCGGGCGCAGCACGGTGCTGGCGATCATCACCCGCGACAGTGCAAGCGGCGTTGTCAGCGCGGCGCCGCCCGAGGCTGGCGAGCAACGCGACCAAGGGCTCGAGGTCGACCCCGGCGTGGTGGTCACCTGGCCCGGCGCGCGCAATGACCCGCGCATCGAAGCCGTGCACCAGCGGCTGGCCGAGGCCGTGGGCCGCAGCGGCTCGATCGGCGGGCGGCTGCTGGCCAACCCGGCGTGGCGGCTGCTGCCCGAAGCCTTCGAGCCACTGGCGGATACCGGGCGCGGCGCCTTGCTCACCGTGCACCCGCTGGGCGGCTGCGCGATGGGCACGACGCGCAGCGACGGCGTGGTCGACCACCTGGGCCGGGTGTTCGACGGCGCGGTGCGCCCGGGCCGCAACGCGGTGCACGACGGGCTGGTGGTGCTCGACGGCTCGATCGTGCCGACATCGCTGGGCGTCAACCCGGCGTTGACGATCGCGGTGCTGGCCGACCGCGCGATCGACGGCCTGTGCGGCCATTGGCAGTACGGTGCCGCAGCCGGGCCAACCGCATCGCACCAGGCTGGCGCGGCGCCCGAGCCGCGGCCGCGATTCGTCCTTCACAGCGATCTGGCGCGCGCGAGCCGGCCGACCGAGATCGAGATCGTCGAGCGCCTCAGCGGCGTGGTGCAGCTGCAAGGCGGCAGCTTCTTCGTCGAGCTGTCGCTGGCCTTCGAGGCGACCCGCGCGTCGATGCACGAGGCGCTGCTGCACGGGCGCATCCTGCGCGTGCGGCCCGACCCGCAGCTCAGCCGCCTGCGCGTCTTTGCCGATGCCGCGCCGCCCGCCGAGCCGATCCACGAGCTCGACCTGGACGACGAATACCGGCGCATGCGCTTGCTCGACGAACGCAGCGACGCGCGCGCGCTGCTGATCGCGCCGGTGCGGCACGGCACGCTGCGCGTGATGCAGCGCGAGGCCTCGGGCGCCGGCCAGCGTGTGCTGCGCGGCCTTGGCGCCTGGCTGGTCAACCGCGGCGTGCGCGATCTCTATCAGCACATCGCCGATGCGCCGTGGCGCGTGCCGCCCACCCCCGCGCAGCTGGGCCAGCGGCTGTGGCAGGGGCTCGCGCTGGCCAGCCGCGCCGGCGAGGTGCGCCGCTTCGACTACGAGCTGGCGCTGGGCCGGGCGCGGTTTCCGGGCGGAAAGCCGCCCGAGGTTTTTGCCGGCTGGCGCCAAGAGGGACAGCGCATTGCCGGCCACAAGCGGCTGACCTACGAGTGCGGCAGCGGCCCGGTGGCGCAGCTGATGCGCATGACGCTGAGCGAGTTCGGCGGCCTGCTGCCGCCGGCACCGCCGCAGATGCTCGAGCTCAGCCCGTCGTACCTGGCGCAGATGCAACTGCCGCTGCTGCGTGTCGTGCAGCAGCAGGATCTGCCCGGCGCCTATGCCGATCTGGCGGGCTTCGCGCTGTACTTCGGCCGCGTGCTGCTGAACAACCACCTGTGGTCGCTGCGCCAGCCCGATGCGCAACCGCCGCGCCAGCCGCAGCGGCTGCCCGCTGCGCTGCCGGGCCTGCCGCGGCCGCGCGTGCACGAGATCGCCGCCGGCGACGGCGCGGCGCTGCGGCTGACGGTGTACCCGCGCAGCGCTGCCGCCAGGCCGCCGGTGCTGATGATCCACGGCTACAGCGCCAGCGGCACCACCTTCGCCCACCCGGCGCTGCCGTGCAGCCTGGCGGCGCACCTTTGGCGCCAGGGCGCCGAGCCGTGGGTCGTCGACCTGCGCAGCAGCTGCGGCATGCCCAGCGGGCAGCAGCCGTGGACCTTCGAGGACATCGCGCATCACGACATCCCGTTGGCGGTGGGCTTCGTCTGCCGCGCCAGCGGCGTGCCGGCGATCGACCTCGTCACCCACTGCATGGGCTCGGCGATGACGGCGATGGCGCTGCTGCGCAGCGGCGAGGTCGCGCAGACCCTGCGCTCGCAGATGCGCCGCTGGGTGATGACGCAGGTGACGCCGGCCATGGTGTTCTCGGCGGCCAACCTGCTGCGCGCGTACGTGTTGCGCTACGCGCTGAACCTGTTGCCCGGGCTGCACTATCCGATCGGCGCCGATGCCGGCCCGGGCGGCATCGGCGCCGGCGTGTTCGACCGGCTGCTGGCCGCGCTGATGTACCTGGAGCCCGGCCACGACAGCGAGTTCCAGGTCGAGAACCCGCCGCCGTGGCGCTTCTGGCAGCGCACGCCCTGGGTGCGCACCCGGCACCGGCTCGACGCGCTGTTCGGCCGCGTGTTCGACGCGCGCCGGCTGAGCCCGGCCACGCTGGCGCACCTCGACGACTTCTTCGGCGAAATCAACCTGGCCACGGTGGCGCAGACCATCCACTTCGCGCGCCATGCCTTCGTCGCCGGCTGCGGCGGCAGCGCCGATGTCTATCTGGACGCAGCCAATCTGCAGCGCCTGCAAGGCCTGCCGATGCTGAGCCTGCACGCGCGCGACAGCGGGCTGCTCGATTGGGAGACGGTGCTCGCGCTGCAGCCGCATCGGCAGGCCGGCGGCTGGCAGCTGAAGTCGCTGCTGGTCGAGCGCTGCGGCCACCAGGATCTGCTGATCGGCCGTGATGCGCAGCGCGTGTTCGAGCACATCGACGAGTTCCTGCGCGCGCCCGGCACCGCCGCCGCCGCGGTGCGGGGCCCGCGGATCGCGGTTGCGCGCCGGGCAGCGTCACCGGTGCGCGACACCTTGGGTCCACGCTACGTCGCCGAGGCGCCGCAGCCGCTCGACGAGGACTCCGCCGATGGCTGGCCGGCGTTTTTTGCCGGAGTGTCGGCCACGCCCGCGCTGGTGCTGCTGCTGCCGGCCCGAATCGCCGACGGCCGCATCGTGCCGGTGGACGTGCACGGCCACCGTGGATCCATGGCTGACTGGCTCGCTGCGGCCGTGCGCATCGCCGCCCCGGTGGCCAACCCGGCCGAGCGCCGCGCGGCCATCGGCGCGCCCACCGGCGCGCCCACCGGCGCGCCCACCGGCGCCAGCTGGACGCGGTTGCCGCGCCAATCGGGCTGGCGCTTGCACGCCACGCTGCGCGGGCTGGAAAAGCCGCCGCACTGTGATGGCGCGGTGGTGCTGTTCATCGTCGAGGCGCGGCGCAGTGGCCTCTTCGCGGGCGCGGCCAGCAGCGCGCAGCTTGCGGTGGCACCGAGCGACGACGAACTGCGTGCCGCGATCGCGACGACGTGCCCGGCCCAGCACCGCATGGCATGGGTGCCATGGCCATGATCGCCGCTGCCGGTCCGAGCCTGCAGCTGGCGCTGCTGGCCTGCGCCTACCCGGGCGGCGTCGCCGACCGCACGCCGCGGCCGCGGTCGAACACCCGGCCCGATCTGGAGTTCGTCTTCGCCGGGCGTGCGGGCCCGGCCGACGCCGCGCGGCGCCGGCTGCAGCAGTGGGCGCAGGCCTGCGCGACACCGTCGCTGCAGGTCTGGACCGGGGACAACATCTACATCGACGAAAGCGCCGGCCTGTTCGACCCGGCGCTGGTGTCCAACGGCGGCCACGGCGTGCATGCGCGCGCGCATGCGCTGCCCGAGGCGCTGCTGCGCGCCTACGCCGCAGTGCACGGCAGCCTGTACGCCATCCCGGCGACGCGGCTGCACGCGATCGACGATCACGAGATCGTCGACAACTGGGAGCCGTCGTTGCACGCGCAGCGGCGCAAGGCCGACTACCAGCGCATGAACGCCGCGCGCCGCGCCTTCATCGCCGCGATGCGCCACGGCCGGCTCGGCAGCACGCCGACGCGGCAGTCGCCGGTGCCGTTGTGGCACTGCCGCGACGTGCACGGGCTGCGGCTGTTCATCTGCGACACCCGCACCGAACGCCGGCCACGCGAAGTGGCCGCAACCGACCAGGCCACGATCATGAGCTCTACCCAGTGGGCGGCGTTGGCCGCCTGGCTGCAGCCGCGCGAGCACGAGCGCGAGGCCTACACGCGCGTGATCGTCTCGCCGGCCATGCTGCTGCCGCGCCGGCTGAGCACCGGCGAGGATGCCGCCGCGTGGTGGCGCTGCGACGCCTGGGACGGCTTTCCGGCGTCGATGCATGCGCTGCTGGCGGCGCTGGCCGAACAGCCGCGGCTGCAGGCGTTGTTCCTGTCCGGAGACGAGCACCTGCCGTGCGCGGTGCGCGCGTCGGTGCAGCGCGCCGACCGCGCCAAGCCGGCGGCGGAACTGCTGTCGGTGCACAGCGGCGCGATGTACGCGCCGTACCCCTTCGCCAACAGCCGCCCGGAGCTGTTCGCCGACGAGCGCGAGTTCGGCTTCGCGTCGGACGGCGTGCGCTACCAGTGCCGGCTCGGCCCGGCGTGTTTCCCGGATGCGCCCGGCGACGGCTTTGTCGTCGTCGGCTTCGATGCGCGGCAGCGGCCGCTGCGTGTGCAGTGGCTGCGCTCGGATGGCGCGGTGCAGCCGATGGCCGCAGCGGACGTCGCGGCTGCCGGCGGCAGCGCGGCTCAAGCGCCCGGCGGCCGGTCGGACGACGGCGACTGAGCGGCCGACGTCTTCGACGGCGCCGGCGCCGCCGCCAAGGCCTCGTCCAACGCCTGCGCCAGCACCTGGCCGTCCAGCGGCTTGTGCAGCACGCGCAGGCCCGAGGCCGTGGCTTCGGCGATCCGCTGCGGCGCGGTATCGCCGGTGACGATCAGCGCCGGCAGCTCGTCGCCCAGCGCGCGGCGCAGTGCGCGTACCGCATCCAGCCCGCTGTGGCCGTCGCGCAGCCGCAGGTCGGCCAGCACCACGTCGGGGCGGCACTGCGCGGCGGCGGCGCAGGCCTGCGCCGCGTCGGCCGCGGTCAGCACTTGCCAGCCGCGCGCGCCGAGCAAGGTGCGCAGGTCGGCCAGCAGCTCGGGCTCGTCGTCCAGCGCCAAGATCACTGGCGCGCGGCCGTTGTGCGCGCCGGGCCGGTGGCCGGTGCGCAGCGCTGGCGCAAGCGCCGGCTGGGCCGCGGCGGCCTGGCTGGCCGGCAGCTCGAGCACGAAGCGGCAGCCCTGGCCGATGGCGCTGTGCAGTTGGATTTGCGCGCCCAGCAGTTCGGCCAGGCGGCGCACGATCGACAGCCCCAGGCCGATGCCGCGTGCGCGGTCGCGCGACGGGTTGTCGAGCTGGTAGAACTCCTCGAACACGCGCTGCTGCTGGTCGGGCGCGATGCCCGGGCCGGTGTCGAAGACCTCGACTGCGATTCGCGCCCCGGCACGGCCCAGGCGCACGCCGACGCGGCCGCGCGGGGTGAACTTCACCGCGTTTTGCAGCAGGTTGCCCAACAGCCGCTCGAGCAGCAGCGGGTCGGTCCGGGCCAGGCGCGGCGGGCCGTCGAGCTCGAGTGTCCACTGCAGGCCGGCCGCGCGCGCCGCCGGCTCGTAGGTGGTGGCCAGCGTTTGCAGGAACGGGCCCAGCTCCAGCGTCTGCCAGCGCACTTCGACGCTGCCGGCTTCGAGCCGCGAGAAGTCGACCAGCTGGTCGAGCAGCGCGCGGCACTGGTCCAGGCTGCGGCGCAGCCCCGACTCCACGCGCTGCAGCTGCGTGTCGGCGCTGCCCTCGAGCAGGTCGCCCAGCGCGGCGGTGTTCAGGCTCAACGCGAACAGCGGCTGGCGCAGGTCGTGGCTGACCGACGCCAGCACCCGGGTCTTGGCCGCGTTGGCCTCGGCGGCGCGGTCGCGCTCGGCGCGCAGCTCCACGCCGATGGCTTCGAGCGCGACGTTGGCCTCGCGCACGCGGTCGCGCTCGAGCTCGAGCTGCGCCGAGTAGTCGAGCAAGCGCTGCCCCTGCACCCCGAGGACGGCGACGTAGCCGGCCAGCACGTGGTGCAGGTAGGCCAGCAGCAGCGCCACCGTCGCTGCTTCCAGGTTCCACTGCAGTGCCCAGGCCACGACGAGCGAGCCCAGCGCCGGCAGCGACCAGTTGCGGAAGATCCTGGTCTCGCCGCCGCAGGTGGCCACGGCGCCGGCGGCCAGCCCGACCATCACCATCGTCACCATGACCTGGGTGTTGCTGCTGCCGTAGCCGAAGGCCAGCACCACGATCGGTGCGCGCAGCAGCCCTTGCAGCGCCGACCAGCGCACCAGCTGGCGCATCATCGCCGCGGGGTCGCCGGCCGCCGCGGTGTGGCGCACGACCAGCCGGCGGCGCAGCAGCATCGAGGTCTCGATCAGCACGAACCACGTCGCGGCCGGCCACAGCAGGCCATCGCCGGCCACGGCGTAGGCCAGCAGCAGGTCGGCCGCGACGACCGGCACGCTGTTGCGCAGCAGCACCGCACACACCTGGTCGACGCGCTGCTGCAGCGCGCGCTGTGCGCTGCCGGGCAGCGCGGGGTCGGCCGCCGCGTCAGTCAATGCGCACCCCCTTGCGCGCGGCCAGGGCGACGGCCTCGGCGCGCCCGGCGACGTCGAGCCGGTGCAGCACCTCGGCGACATGGGTCTTGACCGTGGTCAGCGCGATGTCCAGCTCGCGCGCGATGACCTTGTCGCTGGCGCCGCGCAGCAGCACGCGCAGCACCGCCAGCTGGCGCGGCGTCAGTTGCGGGAAGGCCTCGCCCAGGTCGCGCCCGACCCAGCGCTGGCGCACCGACGGCGACACCGCCGACGGCTCGGGCACCACCCCGGGCAGGTACACGCCGCCCTTGGCGACCACGTCCAGCGCCTCGCGCATCGCCGCAAAGCCGCCGGCGTTCTTGCGCAGGAAGCCCGCGGCGCGCAGCTCGAGCACTTCGTACACCAGTTGCGGGCTGTCGTCGCCCGACATCACGACGATGCGCGCTTGCGCACAGCATTCGCGCAACCGCTCCAGGCAGTGCCGGGCCGGCTCGTTGCCCAGCCACCAGTCGAGCAAGATCAGGTCGAAGGGCGCGGCCTGCGCCAGCGCCAGCGCGGGCTCCTCGGCGTCAGCCATCTCGACCTCGAGGCCGGGGTTGCGCGCCTGCAGCGCCACGCACAACGACTCCAGCAGCAAGCGATCGTTGTCGACGAGCAGGATTCGCATCGCATCCACCTTCGCGCCACGGCCGCCGCGCGGCCTTGCCGGCGCCGCTGCGGCGGGCCGCCGCCACTTGCATCGTGCACCGTGCACCGTGCACCGCACTCTAGCCAGATCGCGCGCCGAGCGGCTCATTCCGATGCATGAGGCGCGCTCCTGCCGACGCCTGACGCGCGGGCCTGGCGCCAGGCCTAGGCTGTGGCGACGCAACGCGCTGGGCAGGAGTTCACCAGGGGAGGGGATCGCCATGTTGGCCACGCTACAAGCTGCACCGGCGGACGTGCGCCGGCCGTTCGATGCGGGCGAGCGCCCGCCCGCATCGCCGATCGATGCGGTACAGACGCAGCGCCTGGCGCTGTGGGCGCTATCGGCGCTGGACCGGCTCGATCAGGGCATCGTGTTGCTCACGCCGGACGCGCGGGTGTGTTTTGCCAACCGTAGCGCGCGCGACGCGATCCAGCAGTGCGATGGCCTGGCGCTGTCGTGCGGCACGCTGCAGGCGACGCTGCCGGACGATCGCGTGCGCTTGCGCGAAGCCTTGCGCGCGGCGTGCGAGCGCGGCCAGTTGCGCATGCTGCGCCTGGGCTGCGGCGCGCAGGCCCACTACCTGACGCTGGCGCCGATCGCGCCGGTCGTCCCTGGCATGCCGATGGATGCGGTGCTGGGCTTGCTGGGCCGCAGCAGCTTGTGCAACCCGCTGGCGCTGCAGTGGTTCGCGCAGTGCCACGCGCTGACCGGCGCCGAGAGCGAGGTGCTGCGGCTGCTGAGCGAAGGCCATGACCCGCGCGAGATCGCGCGGCGGCAGGGGGTCGCGTTGTCGACGGTGCGCACGCAGATCGGGTCGGTGCGCGCCAAGGCCGGGCAGGAGTCGATCCGCAGCCTGATCGACGCACTGGGCCGGCTGCCGCTGATCCGCTCGGTGCTGTCGGGGTGGTGCCAGGCCGCAGGCTGAGAGTCTGTGAAGCATTTCGCCACGCCCGCTCGAGCGCCCCAAACGGCGGCGCTCGGCGTTGCAAATGCTCGCCGTAAGCCCGGGCTGCGGCTGCGCGTTGGCCCAGCAGGCCGCCGAGCGCGGATCAGCGTCGCGGCGCCAGCATCGCCGGCGTAAGCCCGGCATCGGCGATGTCGGCCGGCAGCGCCTGGCCGCGCAACAGCGCGGCGCAGGCGCGCCCCATCGCTGCCGAGGTCTGGATGCCGTAGCCGCCCTGTGCGGCCAGCCAGAAGAAGCCCGGCGCGCCGGCGTCGAAGCCGCCGACCAGATCGCCATCGGCGACGAAGCTGCGCAGCCCGGCCCAGCTGCGCGCGGGCCGGCGGATCTGCAGCGTGGTGTGGGTTTCGATGCGGTGGATGCCCAGCGCGATGTCGAGCTCCTCGGGCTGCACGTCCTGCGCTGGCACCGGGTCGGCGTTGGCCGGCGAGCCCAGCAGCATGCCGGCGTCGGGCTTCAGGTACCACGACTCGTCGGCGCCGATCAGGCAGGGCCAGTGGGCGAAGCGCAGGCCCTCGGGTGCGGCGAAGACGAAGGCCGAACGCCGCTTGGGTTGCAGCCCGATCGGCGCCACGCCGGCGAGCTGTGCCAGCGCATCGCACCAGGCGCCAGCGGCGTTGACCAGCAGCGGCGCGCGGTACTCGCGGCCCGCGGCCTGCACCAGCCAGTCGGCGCCGTGGCGCTCGATGCGTGTGGCTTGCGCGTCGCACACCAGCGCGCCGCCGTGGCGGCGAAGGCCGCGCAGGAAACCCTGGTGCAGCGCGTGCACGTCGATGTCGGCGGCGTCGGGTTCGAGCGCCGCGCCGAGCAAGGCTTCGGTCCGCAGCACCGGCACGCGTTCGATCGCCTGGTCGCGGTCGAGCCGCTCGAAAGCCGGCGACATGCGCTGCAGCAGCGCGCAGTGTGCATCGAGCAGGTCGGCCTGGTCGGGCGCGGCGACGAACAGCACGCCGCGCGGCGACAGGATCGGCGAGTCGGCGAAACCGGCGGGCGGCGCGTCGAAGAAAGCGCGGCTGGCCAGCGTCAGCGCGCGCACCTGCGGCGTGCCGTAGCTGGCCATGTACAGCGCTGCCGAGCGCCCGGTGGCGTGGTAGCCGGGCTGCGACTCGCGCTCGAGCAGCGTGACGCGGCCGTGGGGCGCCAGGAAGTACGCGACCGACGCCCCGGCGATGCCGGCGCCGATGATCAGAAAGTCGCTGTGCAGCGGCGGCGTCATCGTCATCGGCGGCGTCAGCTTTGCGCCCGTGCCAGCGCCTGTTCCAGATCGGCGATCAGGTCGCCAGCATCTTCCAGGCCGACCGACAGCCGCAGCAGGTCGGGCGGCACCGGCGTGCCGGCGCCTTCGATGCTGGCGCGGTGCTCGAGCAGGCTCTCGGTGCCGCCGAGCGAGGTGGCGCGCTTCCACAACGCGACGTGGGCCGCGGTGGCGATGGCCGCGGCCTCGCCGCCGCGATCGCCACCGTTCACGCGGATCGACAGCATGCCGCCGAAGCCGCCTTGCATCTGGCGCTTGGCGACCGCGTGGCCGGCGAAGGCCGGCAGCCCGGGGTAGAGCACGGCTGCGACGCGCGGGTGGTGTTCGAAGTGCTCGGCGATGGCCTGCGCCGAGCGGCAGGCGCGCTCGACCCGCACGTGCAGCGTGCGCAGCCCGCGCGTCAGCAGCCAGGCCTCGAAGCTGCCGAGCGTGCCGCCGAGGTCGACGCGGATCGCGCGGATGCGCTGCCAGAAGTCGTCGGCCTCGCGCGTGATCAGCGCGCCGGCGGTGAGGTCGCTGTGGCCGTTCAGGTACTTGGTGGCCGAATGCATCACCAGGTCGGCGCCGTGTTCGATGGGCCGCGTCAGCAGCGGCGTGGCCACGGTGGAATCGACCGCCAGCCGGGCGCCGACGCCGTGCGCCAGTTGCGCCGCGGCGGCGATGTCGGTGATGTCCCACAGCGGGTTGGCCGGCGTTTCCACCCACACCAGCTTGGTGCGGCCTGGCCGCAGCGCAGTGCGCAGCGCGCTCGGGTCGGCCATGTCGATCAACTCGACCTGCAGCCCCCAGTGCGTGGCGAAGCTCAACAGCCACTTGCGCAGCGACCAGTACATGACCTTCGGTGCGAGCACGTGGTCGCCGGGCGCGAGCGCCTGGAACACCGCCGTGGCCGCGGCCATGCCGCTGGCGAACAACGCGCAGTGCGCGCCGCCTTCTAGCGTGCTGATCAGGCTTTCAGCCTGCTCGAAGGCCGGGTTGTGGTCGCGCACATAGGCGCGGCCCGAGCGGAACTGGTTGTCGGGGTCGCGGATGTAGGTCGACGAGACGTGGATCGGCGGTGTTACCGCGCGGGTCTTGTCGTCGATCCAGCCCAGGGCCTGCGCGGCGAGGCTGGCGGGTTTGAGATTCATCGGTCTACTCGAGCGTGAGCACCAGGCGCTTGCCCAAGGCGGCAGCCGCGCGGTCCAAGGTTTTCAGCGACGGCCAATGGCGAGGGTCTTCCAGGCGCTTCGCCGCCGGCCAGGAGGTTTCCAGCGCACGGGCCAGGTCGGACAAGCTGCGCTCGGCGCGCGCCAGTCGCAGCAGCATCGCCGCCTGCGTCTTCGCATCCGGCGCGATGTAGTGCGCGCCCTTGACCTTCTGCGAAGGCGGTGGCACGTCCTTGCCTTCGTCCAACCGCCACGCGAGCATGCCCGACAGCACCTCGGCCGCATTGAACAGTGCTTCTTCCTTGGTCTGGCCCTCGGTGAAGGTGTCGTCCAGATCGACGAACCGCACCAGGAAGGAGCCGTCGGGCTGGCGATCGACAGTAGCGGGATAGCGGATGTCCATGTGGCAACCTCTATTTCAGCTTCACGCCGGTCTGGCGTTGAATGGCGGCCAGCAGTCCGATGCCCAGGTCGCGCGAACCGTGGACCGGAACCGGCACTGCCTTGTCGTCCTTGGTGAGGATGTGATGACTGCCATGCGTTCGGGCGACAGACCAACCATGCGCCTTGAGTTTGGCGATGACTTCCTTGCCGTTCACGGCGTCATGATAGATCACTTATGATCTATCTTCAACGGTATGACGGACTGACTTGGCTCAGTACTGCAACCCCATCGCCTCGCGCACATCGCGCATCGTTTGCTTGGCCACCGTGCGCGCGCGCTCGGTGCCGGTCTCGACGATCCAGTGCACCTGCTTGGGGTTGGCCAGGTACTTCTCGGCGCGTTCGCGCCAGGGTTTTTGCTCGGCGAGGATCGCGTCGATCACCGGCTGCTTGCATTCCAGGCAGCCGATGCCGGCGGTGGTGCAGCCCTGCCACACCCAGTCCTGCGTCGCTTGGTCGCTGTAGACCTTGTGGAACTGCCACACCGGGCACTTCTCTGGGTTGCCGGGGTCGCTGCGGTGCACGCGCGCCGGGTCGGTGGGCATGCGGCGGATCTTGCGCTCGACCTCGGCCGGCTCTTCGCGCATGGCGATCGAGTTGCCGTAGCTCTTGCTCATCTTCGCGCCGTCCAGCCCCGGCAGTTTGGTGACTTCGGTGTGCAGCGCCTGCGGCTCGTGCAGGATGCTGCGCCCGGCGCCGCGCAGGCGGCCTTGCAGCAGTTCGGTTTCCTGCGCCGTCCAGCCTTCGACCTGCGCCGCCGCGCGCTGTACCAGCGCCTCGCCCTTGGCCAGCGGCTCGGCCAGCCCGGTTTCGCCGAACGCGCGCTGCTGCTTGGCGAAGTAGCGCTGGTCGTCCTTGGACAGCTTGGCCAGCGCGGCCGCCACCTGCTGCTCGAAGTTGGTGCTGCGTCCGTACAGGTGGTTGAAGCGGCGCGCGACCTCGCGCGTGAGCTCGACGTGCGAGGCCTGGTCCTCGCCTACCGGCACGAAGGCGGCCTTGTAGATCAGGATGTCGGCCGCCTGCAGCAGCGGGTAGCCGAGGAAGCCGTAGGTCGCCAGATCGCGGTCGCTGAGCTTTTCGATCTGGTCCTTGTAGGTCGGCACGCGCTCCAGCCAGCCCAGCGGCGTGCCCATCGCCAGCAGCGTGAACAGCTCGGCGTGCTCGGGCAGGCGGCTTTGCAGGAAGATGGTGCAGCGGTCGGGGTCCAGCCCGGCGGCCAGCCAGTCGATCACCATGTCGTAGACGTAGCGGCCCATGACCTCGCGCTCTTCGTAGTGCGTGGTCAGCGCGTGCCAGTCGGCGACGAAGTAGAAGCAGTCGTACTCGTGCTGCAGGCGCACCCAGTTCTTCAGTGCGCCGTGGTAGTGGCCCAGGTGCATCGCCCCGGTGGGGCGCATGCCGGAGAGAACGCGCGCTTGCATGGCGATCCGAGGCTGCGGGGAAGGAGGCCGATTCTATTGGGCGCATCGCGCGGCCCGCTGCGCCGGGCACTGCGCGGCGCGCACGGTGCCGCTGGCTACACTGCCGGGGCGATGAAGTCGGTGGTGATCCTGATCTCCGGGCGCGGCTCCAACATGGAGCAGATCGTGCGCTGCTGCGCGGCCGAATGCTGGCCGGCGCGCATCGCCGCGGTGGTCAGCAACCGCGCCGACGCCGCGGGGCTGCAGTTCGCGGCCGAGCGCGGCATCGCCACCGCGGTGGTCGAGCACCGCGCGTTCGCCACGCGCGAGGCCTTCGATGACGCGCTGGGCGCGGCGATCGATGCGCACCAGCCCGATCTGGTGGTGCTGGCCGGCTTCATGCGCATCCTGGGCGAGCGCTTCGTGCGCCGCTACGAAGGGCGGCTGCTGAACATCCACCCGTCGCTGCTGCCGCTGTTCCCCGGGCTGCACACGCACCAACGCGCGCTCGATGCCGGCTGCAAGCTGGCCGGCGCCACGGTGCACTTCGTCACGCCGCAACTCGACCACGGCCCGATCGTGATGCAGTCGGTGGTGCCCGTGCTGCCCGACGACGACGCTGAAACGCTGGCCGCGCGCGTGCTGGCCACCGAGCACCGCATCTACCCGCGTGCGGTGCGCTGGTTCGTCGGCGGCGCGCTGCGCATCGAGCATGGCGTGGTGCGCCAGCGCGACGGCGCGCCCCAGCTGTGGTTGCCTGGGCAGGCGGGCTAGAACAGTCCCGATGCCAGGTTGATCGCCAGCGCCAGCACCAGCGCGTTGAAGGCGAAGGACAGCACCGCGTGTACCAGCACCAGCGTGCGCATCGCACGCGTGGTCACGACCACGTCGCTGGTCTGCGACGTGGCGGCGATGGTGATCGCGAAGTACATGAAGTCGACGTAGTTCGGCTCGTGCGGCTTGGCCGTGCCCGGGAAGTCCACGCCGTGGCCACCTGCGGCGTAGTAGCGGCTGGCGTAGGCGAGCGCGAACTCGGTGGGCACGAGCAGCCATGAGCCGACCAGCGTGACCAGCGCCAGGCCGACGTGGCGCAGGCCATGGACCTCGTGCGCCACGCGCGCCGCGGCCAGCTCGGTGACGACCGCGGCCAGGCAGGCGATCGAGCTCACGACGGCGATGGCCAGCACCACGCGCGCGCCGTCCGCATGGTCCACCGCACGCTGGCGCAGCCGGCCGTGGTCGAGCTGGGTCATGTCGACCCAGACCAGCAGCAGGTACAACCAGATCGCCGCGTTCCAGGCCAGTACCGCACGCTGCGCCGGCGGCATCGCGTCCGGTAGCAGCCAGGCGGCGGCCAGGCCGCTGAGCACCGCGGCAATCAGCCGCGGGCGGGTGCGCAACTGGGTCAGCCAGGACATCGCGTGCGGGTGGGGTGGTGGGCGGCGAGGATAATCCGCCGATGCGTGCGCAGGCCGTCGTCGAGCTCACGGCCGAGTTGCTGCGCCGGCTGCTGCGCTTCGACGCGCCGGCCGACGGCGTGGTGTCAACTTTCTTTCGCCAGCAGCGCGCGCTGGGCCCGCGCGAGCGTCACGGGGTCGCCGAGACCGTCTACGCGGTGCTGCGGCGCAGGCTGCTGTTCGAGCATCTGGCGCGCTCGGGTCGCGGCCCGCTCGAACGGCGGCTGGTGTTGCTGGGCTGGCAGGGCGATCGGGTCTGGCTGCACGGCGCGCTCGACGCTGACGAGGCCGCCTGGCTCGAGCGTTGCCGCGCCATCGACCCGGTGGGCTTGGAAGAGCCGCTGCGGCACAACCTGCCCGAGTGGCTGGCTTCGGTGCTGCGCGAACAGCTCGGTTCGCAGGACTTCATGGCGCTGGCCGAGGTTCTGCTTCAGCCGGCGCCGCTGGATCTGCGGGTCAACCTGCTCAAGGCCAAGCGCGAGGCGGTACAGCGTGAACTGGCTGACGCCGGCATCGACACCCAGCCCACCGTGTATTCGCCGTGGGGGTTGCGCGCGCGCGGCAAGCCGGCGCTGCAAAAACTGGCTGCGTTCAACCGTGGCGAGTTCGAGGTGCAGGACGAAGGCAGCCAGTTGCTGGCGTTGCTAACTGGCGCCAAGCGCGGCCAGATGGTGGTGGACTTCTGCGCCGGCGCCGGCGGCAAGACGCTGGCGCTGGGCGCGGCGATGCGCGACACCGGGCGGCTGTACGCCTGGGACACCTCGGGCCACCGGCTCGACGCGATGAAGCCGCGCCTGGCGCGCAGCGGCCTGAGCAACGTGCACCCGGCGCAGCTGGCGCACGAACGCGACGAGCGCATCGCCCGCCTGGCCGGCAAGGTCGATCGGGTGCTGGTCGATGCGCCGTGTTCCGGGCTGGGCACGCTGCGCCGCAACCCTGACCTGAAGTGGCGGCAGTCGCCGCAGGCCGTCGCCGCACTGCAGCTGCAGCAGCGCGCGATCCTCGACAGCGCAGCGCGGCTGCCCAAGCCGGGCGGCCGTTTGGTCTATGCCAGCTGCAGCCTGTTGCGCGCCGAGAATGAAGACGTGGCCGACGCCTTCGAGCGCGACCGGTCGGCTGACTTCGTGCCTGTGCCGGCCGCCGACGCGCTGCGCGCAGCCCAGGTGATCGACGCCGACACGCTGTGCGAGCACGGCCGGATGCGCCTGTGGCCGCACCGTCACGGCACCGACGGCTTCTTTGCCGCGGTGTGGCAGCGCCGTTGAGGTGACTGCGGACCGGGTGCGCTGCAGCCGGCGGCGGTGGCGTTCGGCGAATCCCGCGCTGTCTTTGCTCGCGGCTGCGATCCGTCCCAACATGGACGAGTTGATCACACGATGCGACACGACCGCCGGCGTCACCATCTTCTTGCGCCGCACGCTGCAACTGCCGCCGATGGCGTCGCACTTGCACCATCGAGAAGGCCCGCTCGAGGCGGGCCCTTGTTCATGCGTCGCGGGCCGATCGAGCCCGCCCGGCTGTCACTTCAGCTTGGTCTCTTTGTAGATGACGTGCTTGCGCGCGACCGGGTCGAACTTGCTGAACTCCAGCTTGCCCGGCGTGGTCTTCTTGTTCTTGTTGGTCGTGTAGAAGTGACCGGTGCCCGCCGAGGATTCGAGCTTGATCTTTTCGCGTCCGCCTTTGGTGGCCATGGTGCCGCTCCCGCTGTGAGTTTCAGAGTTCGCCGCGCGCGCGCAGGTCGGCGACAACCTTCTCGATGCCGACCTTGTCGATCAGGCGCAATGCGGCGGCGCTGACGCGAAGACGCACCCAGCGGTTCTCGCCTTCGATCCAGAAGCGCCGGTACTGCAGGTTCGGCAGCCAGCGACGCTTGGTCTTGTTGTTGGCGTGGGAGATGTTGTTCCCCACCATCGGGCCCTTGCCCGTGACCTGACACACGCGCGCCATATCGAGATCTCCGCAAAATGGTCTTGTTGCCGAAGTACGGCAAAGCCCACGATTATATCTTAGCTGCCCTGTTCGAGAAACCGCTGCGCATCCAGCGCCGCCATGCAGCCGGTGCCCGCGCTGGTGATCGCCTGGCGGTAGACGTGATCTTGGACGTCGCCGGCGGCGAACACGCCGGGCACACTGGTCATCGTGGCCATGCCGTCCGCGCCGCCGCGCGTCAGCAAGTAGCCATCCTTCATCTCGAGCTGGCCGCTGAACAGCTCGGTGTTCGGCTGGTGGCCGATCGCGATGAAGCAGCCCTGCAGCGCCAACTCGACATCGCTGCCGCCTTGCGCCGGCTTCAGCCGCACGCCGGTGACGCCGCTGGCGTCGCCCAGCACTTCGTCCAGCGTGTGCCACAGGTGCAGCACCACGTTGCCCGACGCGGCCTTGGCCAGCAGCTTGTCGACCAGGATCGGCTCGGCGCGGAACTTGTCGCGCCGGTGCACTACGTGCACGGTGCGCGCGATGTTGGACAGATACAGCGCCTCTTCGACCGCGGTGTTGCCGCCGCCGACCACGCACACGTCCTGGCCGCGGTAGAAGAAGCCGTCGCAGGTGGCGCAGGCGCTGACACCCTTGCCCATGAACGCCTGCTCGCTGGGCAAGCCGAGGTACTTCGCGCTGGCGCCGGTGGCGATGACCAGCGCATCGCAGCTGTAGCGGCCAGCGTCGCCGTCGAGCTGGAACGGCCGCTGCGACAGGTTCACCTTGTTGATGTGATCGAACACGATCTTCGTCGCGAAGCGCTCGGCGTGCTTCTGGAAGCGCTGCATCAGCTCCGGGCCCATCACGCCGTCGACATCGGCGGGCCAGTTGTCGACATCGGTGGTGGTCATCAACTGGCCGCCTTGTGCGATGCCGGTGATCAGCACCGGCTCGAGGTTGGCGCGCGCGGCGTAGATCGCGGCGGTGTAGCCGGCCGGGCCGGAGCCGAGGATCAACACCTTGGCATGGGTGGGTGCGCTGCTCATGGGGGGTCGAAGGTCGATGCGTCGCGCGAAACCGACGCGGGGGCTGCAAGCGTGCCGCGCGCGGCCGTCAACCGCTGCACCGCTAGGCACAATACTGGGAATTGTAGTGACCGCCACCCGCGTGCGCGGCTTGCAGTGCTCGAACCAACCACAGCCAACAGGGGAGCGCCGATGTCATTGATGTCCAACCTGGATCTGATCCGCCGGGTGCCGTTGTTCTCGATGCTGACCAACGAGCAGGCGCAGTCGATCGCCGATGCGGTGGTCAAGCGCCGGCTGCGCCGCGGTGAACTGGTGGTCGAGCAGGGGCGCAAGAGCAATGCGCTGTTCATCCTGCTCAACGGCCGCGCGCGCGTGCTGACTTCCGACTCGCGCGGGCGCGAGGTCATCCTGGCGGTGCTCGAAGCCGGCGACTACGTCGGCGAGATGAGCCTGATCGACAACGAGCCGCATTCGGCCACGGTGCGCGCCGAGGTGCAGACCGACATGCTGGTGCTGGCGCGCTCGGACTTCGCGCGCTGCCTGCCCGAGAACTCCACGCTGTCTTACGGCGTGATGCGCGGCTTGGTGCGGCGGCTGCGCAACGCCGACCGGCAGATCGAGTCGCTGGCGCTGCTGGACGTCTACGGCCGTGTCGCGCGCACGCTGCTGGACATGGCCGAGGACGACAAGGGCGTGAAGATCATCCGCCACAAGGTGTCGCGCCAGGACATGGCCAAGGTGGTGGGCGCGTCGCGCGAGATGGTCAGCCGGGTGATGAAGGACCTGGAAGAGCGCGGCGTCATCGAGACCCAGGAAAACGGCTCGGTGATCATCAAAGAGCGCCCGAAGAACGATTGACTTCGTGGCCCCGCGCTGCGGATAGCTGGGGGCGATCGGTCGCGCTGCAGCTGTTGCGTGGCGGCGTGACAGCGGCGTCGGCCGCCGGGCCGTGGCCATAATCGCCGCCATGACTTTTCCGCTTGCGTCCCTGCGCGCCGAAGGCGCCGCCTTGGGCAACACCACCGCGCGCAAATCGGCCTCGCGCGGCCGGGCCAAGGCCGCCGCCGCGCCCGAGGCGCCGGCCAATGGCCCGGTGGCGCGGCTGCTTCGCCAGACTTGGCTGGTGATCACCGCGATCGCCTGGCTGCTGCTGTTGCTGGCGCTGGCCACGCACGATCTGCGCGATCCGGGGTTTTCCACCTCGGGCGACGGCGAGCCGCTACGCAACAAGGCCGGCATGGTCGGGGCCTGGCTGTCCGACCTGGGCCTGTTCGCGTTCGGCTGGTCGGTGTGGTGGCTGGTGCCGGTGGGGCTGCGCGCGTGGCTGACGCGGCTGGCGCGCGGCATGCGCCGGCACGACGACGACCTTGCCGCTTCGGCGCCGGCGTTGCCGCGTGCGGCCTTCTGGATCGGACTGGTGCTGTTGCTGGCGGCGAGCTCGTCGCTCGAATGGACCCGGCTGTACCAATGGGAGTCGCGCCTGCCCGGCCATGCCGGTGGCGTGCTGGGTTTCACGCTGGGGCCGTTGTCGGCGCACTGGCTGGGCTTTGCCGGCTCGGGTGTGCTGTGGATCTGCGCCCTCGTGGCCGGCATGGCGCTCGCGCTGGGCTTTTCCTGGCTGACGGTGGCCGAGCGCATCGGTGCGGCGTTCGACTCGCTGCGCGAGCGGCGCCAGCAGCGCAAGGAGCGGGCCGAGGACCGCCGCATCGGCGAAGCCGCGCTGGTCAAGCGCGAACACGAGCTCGTCGTCGAGCGCAAGGAGGGGGTCGAGCACCAGCCGCTGATGATCGAGCCCACGCTGCTCGAGGTGCCCAAGTCCGAACGCGTGGCCAAGGAGCGCCAGCAGCCGCTGTTCAAGGAACTGGCCGACACCAAGCTGCCGCAGGTCGATCTGCTCGACGCGGTGCCGGCGCGCATCGAGAGCGTCACCCCCGAATCGCTGGAGATGACCAGCCGGCTGATCGAGAAGAAGCTCAAGGACTTCGGCGTCGAGGTGCGCGTGGTCGCGGCCAGCCCCGGCCCGGTGATCACGCGCTACGAGATCGAGCCCGCCACCGGCGTCAAGGGCGCGCAGGTGGTCAACCTGGCGAAGGACCTGGCGCGGTCGTTGTCGCTGGTGAGCATCCGCGTGGTCGAGACCATTCCCGGCAAGAACTACATGGCCCTCGAATTGCCCAACGCGCGGCGCCAGACGATCCGCCTGGCCGAGATCCTGGGCTCGCAGGTCTATCACGACGCGGCGTCGCTGCTGACCATCGCGCTGGGCAAGGACATCGTCGGCGCGCCGGTGGTGGCTGATCTGGCGAAGATGCCGCACTGCCTGGTCGCCGGCACCACCGGCGCCGGCAAGTCGGTGGGCATCAACGCGATGATCCTGAGCCTGCTGTACAAGGCCGAAGCGCGTGATGTGCGGCTGATCCTGATCGACCCGAAGATGCTCGAGATGAGCGTCTACGAGGGCATCCCGCACCTGCTGTGCCCGGTGGTCACCGACATGAAGCAAGCCGGCAACGCGCTGAACTGGTGCGTGGCCGAGATGGAGCGGCGCTACAAGCTGATGAGCAAGCTGGGCGTGCGCAACCTCTCTGGCTACAACAAGAAGATCGTTGATGCCGCCGAGCGCGGCGAGCCGCTGACCAACCCCTTCAGCCTGACGCCCGAAGCGCCCGAGCCGCTGGAGCGGCTGCCCAACATCGTGGTCGTCATCGACGAACTCGCCGACCTGATGATGGTGGTGGGCAAGAAGATCGAGGAGCTGATCGCGCGCCTGGCGCAAAAGGCGCGCGCCTGCGGCATCCACCTGGCGCTGGCCACGCAGCGCCCGAGCGTGGACGTGATCACCGGGCTGATCAAGGCCAACATCCCGACGCGCATCGCGTTCCAGGTGGCGAGCAAGATCGACAGCCGCACCATCCTCGACCAGATGGGCGCCGAGGCGCTGCTCGGCCAGGGCGACATGCTCTATCTGGCCGCGGGCACCGGCATGCCGGTGCGGGTGCATGGCGCCTTCGTCAGCGACGACGAGGTGCACCGCGTCGTCGACTACCTGCGCAGCCAGGGCGAGCCGAACTACATCGAAGGCCTGCTCGAGGGTGGCGTGCTCGAGGGCGATGCCGAGGCCGGCGCGCTCGGCGAACTCGGTGGCGCTGGCGGCAACGGCGAAGCCGACCCGATGTACGACCAGGCGGTGGCCGTGGTGCTGCAGCACCGGCGCGCGTCGATCTCGCTGGTGCAGCGCCATCTGCGCATCGGCTACAACCGCGCCGCGCGGCTGCTCGAGCAGATGGAAAAGTCGGGGTTGGTGACGGCGATGGCGAGCAACGGCAACCGCGAGCTCATCGTGCCGAAGCGCGACGAATGAAGCGCCTGCTGCTCGCCGTGCTGCTGTTTGGCGCCACCGTCGCGGCGCGTGCCGATGCGGTGGACACGCTGCGCGCATTCGTGCGCGACGTGAAGTCGGGCCGCGCCGCGTTCACGCAGGTCGTGAGCTCGGCCGATGGGCAGAAAAAGCGCAGCTCCAGCGGCAGCTTCGAGTTCGAGCGGCCCAACCGCTTCCGCTTCGAATACACCAAGCCCTTCGAGCAGCTGATCGTCTCCGACGGCCAGAAGGTGTGGATTCACGATGTCGACCTGAACCAGGTCAGCGTGCGCAAGCTGAACCAGGCGCTGGGCGCGACGCCAGCGGCGCTGCTGGCCGGCGCGTCGCTGGACAAGGAGTTCGAGCTGGCTGCGGCGCCGTCCGAAGGCGGCCTCGACTGGGTGCAGGCCACGCCGCGGCAGAAGGAAGGTGCGTTCGAGTCGATGCGCATCGGCTTTCGCGGCAAGGAACTGGCCGCGGTCGAGATCCTCGACGGCTTCGGCCAGCGCTCGCGGCTGGACTTCAGCCAGTATGTGGCCAACGCGGCCGTGCCCGAAGCGCGCTTTCGCTTCGTACCGCCGGCCGGTGTCGACGTGATCGAGCAGTAGCTGCGCAGTCGTGGCCGCACCAGGCGGCAGCGACAATGGCGTGATGGACGCGCAGGAGCGCTTGTTCGATGCCGAGGTGGCGCCCGCGCCGCCCGCCGACACCCCGCTGGCCGATGCGCCGCTGGCCGAGCGGCTGCGCCCGCGCACGCTCGACGAGGTCGTCGGCCAGCCGCACCTGCTCGGCCCTGGCCAGCCGCTGCGCAGCGCGTTCGAAACCGGGCGGCTGCACTCGATGATCCTGTGGGGCCCGCCGGGCACTGGCAAGACCACGCTGGCGCGGCTGATTGCCGGCGCGGTCAACGCCGAGTTCATCGTGCTGTCGGCGGTGCTGGCGGGCGTGAAGGACATCCGCGACGCGGTCGAGCGCGCGAGCGCGTCGCGCCGCGCCGGCCGCGGCACGGTGGTCTTCGTCGACGAGGTGCACCGCTTCAACAAGGCGCAGCAGGACGCGTTTCTGCCGCACGTCGAATCGGGGCTGTTCACCTTCGTCGGCGCGACCACCGAGAACCCGTCGTTCGAGGTCAACGCCGCGCTGCTGTCGCGTGCCACCGTGCACGTGCTCAGGCCACTCGATGCCGACGCGCTCGCGCGGCTGCTCGAGCGCGCGCAGGCGCTGCTGGGTGCGCCGCCGCTGGCCGATGCCGCGCGCGAGCGGCTGGTTGCACATGCCGACGGCGATGCGCGCCGGCTGCTCAACGCCTACGAGGTCGCCGCCGAGCTGGCCGCGCGCGCACCGCAGCCAGCGGCGATCGACGAGCCGCTGCTCGAGCGCGCGTTGGGCGAGCAGCTGCGCCGCTACGACAAGGGCGGCGACCAGTTCTACGACGTGATCTCGGCGCTGCACAAGAGCGTGCGCGGCTCCGACCCCGACGCCGCGCTGTACTGGCTGGCGCGCATGCTCGACGGCGGCGTCGACCCGCGCTACATCGCGCGCCGGCTGCTGCGCATGGCCAGCGAGGACATCGGCTTGGCCGACCCGCGTGCGCTGCGCCTGGCGCTCGATGCGGCCGAGACCTACGAGCGGCTGGGTTCGCCCGAGGGCGAACTGGCGCTGGCGCAGGCTGCGGTCTACCTGGCGGTGGCGCCGAAGTCGAATGCGGTCTACACCGCGTTCGGCGCGGCGCGCGAGCAGATCCGCCGCGACGGCACCCGGCCGGTGCCGATGCCGCTGCGCAATGCGCCGACGCGGCTGATGAAGCAGCTCGGCCACGGCGACGGCTACCGCTACGCGCACGACGAGGCCGATGCCTTCGCCGCCGGCGAAAGTTATCTGCCCGAGGGGCTGGAGTCGCTGCGCCTGTACCAGCCGGCACCGCGCGGGCTCGAACAGCGCATCGGCGAGCGGCTGGCCGAGCTGCGCGCGCGCAACGAGGCCGCGCGCAAGCGGCGCTGAGATCGCCGCCGCGGCGGCGCTGGCCAGTGCGGCGCGACCAGCGCGTTGCGCCACCCGGGCGCAGCTCGCGGCCGGGTAAGCACGGGCATGCGGCCGAAACGCGCGCACCTAAAATCGCGCCCCACTCGAGGGCAGGTTTCATGCCACCCATGCCAGGGCCAGGCTGCACGCATCGAACAAGACAGCGACAGGAGAGGCATCGATGGAAACCTTCTTCCAGCAGATCATCAACGGCCTGGTGCTGGGCAGCATGTACGCGCTGGTCGCGCTGGGCTACACGATGGTCTACGGCATCATCGGGCTGATCAACTTCGCCCACGGCGAGGTGCTGATGGTCGGGGCGATGGTCAGCTGGACCTTCACCACCGCGATGGCCGGCTCCGGCATGCCCGGTTGGGTGCTGCTGCTGTTGTCGGTGCCGCTGTCGATCCTGGTGTGCTGCGTGCTGAACTTCAGCATCGAGAAGGCGGCCTACCGGCCGCTGCGCAGCGCGCCGCGGCTGTCGCCGCTGATCACCGCCATCGGTATGAGCCTGCTGCTGCAGACGCTGGCGATGATCATCTGGAAGCCCAACCCCAAGCCGTTTCCCACCTTGCTGCCGGCCGACCCGATCGACCTGGGTGGCCCGGTGATCACCGTCACGCAGTGCCTGATCCTGGGCCTGACAGTCGTGATCCTGTCGGCGCTGATGTGGCTGGTCAACCGCACCAAGCTGGGCCGCGCGATGCGTGCCACCGCAGAGAACCCGCGCGTGGCCGGGCTGATGGGGGTGAAGCCCGATTTCGTGATCTCGGCCACCTTTGTCATCGGTGCCGCGCTGGCCGCGGTGGCCGGCATCATGTGGGCGGCCAACTACGGCACCGTGCAGCACACGATGGGCTTCCTGCCCGGGCTCAAGGCCTTCACCGCGGCGGTGCTGGGCGGCATCGGCAACCTCGCCGGTGCGGTGGTTGGCGCGCTGCTGCTGGGGCTGGTCGAGGCGCTGGGCGCCGGCTACCTGGGGCAGCTCACCGGCGGCGTGTTCGGCAGCCATTACGCCGACGTGTTCGCCTTTGCCACGCTGATCCTGGTGCTCACGCTGCGACCGCAGGGGCTGCTCGGCGAGCGCGTGGCCGACCGCGCCTAGACGCTGCAGCGGGTACGCCATGAAAAACAAGCTCGTCGTCTTCCTGGTGTGTGCGGTGGCGCTGGTCGCGCTGCCGCTGTTCGTGCAGCAGTTCGGCCAGGGTTGGGTGCGCATCCTGGCCACCGCCTTGCTCTACACGCTGCTGGCGCTGGGGCTGAACATCATCGTCGGCTACGCCGGCCTGCTCGACCTGGGTTACGTCGCCTTCTACGCGGTGGGCGCGTACATGTACGCGCTGATGTCCAGCCCGCACTTGTTCGAGACCTTCCCGGCGATCGCGGCGATGTTCCCCAAGGGCTTGCACACGCCGATCTGGCTGGTCGTGCCGCTGGCCGCAGGGCTCGCCGCGATTGCCGGCGTGCTGCTGGGCACGCCGGTGCTCAAGCTGCGCGGCGACTACCTGGCGATCGTCACGCTGGGCTTCGGCGAGATCATCCGCGTGTTCATGAACAACCTCGAGCACCCGGTGAACATCACCAACGGGCCGCGCGGCCTGGACCGCATCGACCCGTTCACCATCTTCGGCGTCAGCTTCGGCAAGCCGCTGGTGGTCGGCGGCTTTTCGATCGCGCCGGTGACGCTGTACTACTGGCTGTTCCTGGCGCTGGTGGTGGGCAGCGTGGTGCTGTGCCACCGGCTGGAACTCAGCCGCATCGGCCGCGCCTGGATGGCGATCCGCGAGGACGAGATCGCCGCCAAGGCGATGGGCATCAACACCCGCAACATGAAGCTGCTCGCTTTCGGCATGGGTGCGACCTTCGGCGGCGTCAGCGGGTCGATGTTTGCCGCCTTCCAAGGCTTCGTCAGTCCCGAGTCGTTCAGCCTGATGGAAAGCATCATGATCGTGGCGATGGTCGTGCTCGGCGGCATGGGCTACCTGCCCGGCGTGATCCTGGGCGCGCTGCTGCTGTCGGCCTTGCCCGAAGTGCTGCGCTACGTGGCCGGGCCGCTGCAGCACCTGACCGACGGCCGGCTCGATGCGTCGATCCTGCGCCAGCTGCTGATCGCGCTGGCGATGATCATCATCATGCTGCTGCGCCCGCGCGGTCTGCTGCCGCCGCCCGAGCATGGCAAGGCGGCGCCGCGGCCGGCTGCCGTGAAGTGAGGCCGCCATGGGCGAAGTCGTACTTGAGGTCAAGGGCGTGAGCAAACGCTTCGGCGGCCTGCAGGCGCTGTCCGACGTGGGCCTGCGCATCGAGCGTGGCCAGGTCTACGGCCTGATCGGCCCCAACGGCGCCGGCAAGACCACCTTCTTCAACGTCATCACCGGGCTGTACACGCCCGATGCCGGCAGCTTCAGTCTGGGCGGGCAGCCGTACAAGCCCACCGCGGTGCATGACGTGGCACGCCACGGCATCGCGCGCACCTTCCAGAACATCCGGCTGTTCCCCGAGATGACCGCGCTGGAAAACGTGATGGTCGGGCGCCACGTGCGCACCCATTCGGGGCTGATCGGCGCGCTGTTTCGCACCGCCAAGTTCAAGGCCGAGGAAGCCGGCATCGCCGCGCGCGCGCACGAGCTGCTCGACTACGTGGGCATCAGCCGCTTCGCCGACTACCGCTCGCGCACGCTCAGCTACGGCGACCAGCGCCGGCTGGAGATCGCGCGCGCGCTGGCCACCGATCCCAAGCTGATCGCGCTGGACGAGCCGGCCGCGGGCATGAACGCCACCGAGAAGGTGGTGCTGCGCGAGCTGATCGATCGCATCCGCAAGGACGGGCGCACCATCTTGCTGATCGAGCACGACGTCAAGCTGGTGATGGGCTTGTGCGACCGCGTCACCGTGCTCGACTACGGCAAGCAGATCGCCGAAGGCACACCGGCCGAGGTGCAGCGCAACGAGAAGGTGATCGAAGCCTATCTGGGCGCCGGCCACAAGGCGCATTGAGCTGGAGCACCCGAACATGAGCAACGCGGTGCTGTTGAAGGTGAGTGCGCTGAAGGTCGCCTACGGCGGCATCCAGGCGGTCAAGGGCGCGAGCTTCGAGGTGCGCCAGGGCGAACTGGTCAGCCTGATCGGCGCCAACGGTGCCGGCAAGACCACCACGCTGAAGGCGGTCACCGGCTTGCAGCCGGTGGCCGGCGGCGACATCGAATACCTCGGCCAGTCGATCAAGGGCCGGGGCTCGTGGGATCTGGTCAAGCAGGGCCTGGTGATGGTGCCCGAAGGGCGCGGCTGCTTCACCCGCATGACCATCACCGAGAACCTGCTGATGGGCGCCTACGTGCGCGACGACAACGAGATCGAGTCCGACATCGACAAGATCTTCGCCATCTTCCCGCGGCTGAAGGAACGGCGCGATCAGCTGTCGGGCACGATGAGCGGCGGCGAGCAACAGATGCTGGCGATGGGCCGCGCGCTGATGGCGCGGCCCAAGGTGCTGCTGCTGGACGAGCCGTCGATGGGCCTGTCGCCGATCATGGTCGACAAGATCTTCGAGGTGGTGCACGACATCCACCAGCGCGGCACCACCGTGCTGCTGGTCGAGCAAAACGCCAGCCGCGCGTTGCAGCTGGCCGACCGCGGCTACGTGATGGAGTCGGGCGAGGTCACGATGAGCGGCGAAGCCAAGCAGCTGCTGGACGACCCCAAAGTGCGCGCGGCGTACCTCGGCGAGTAGCGCGCCGAGGGGTTCGAGCCGAGCGGGCCCGCCACGGCGGGCCTTGTTGCATCAGCAGGGTCAGTCGGCCTGCGCGCCCGAGCGCTTCACCACGGTCTCGTACTTCGCCAGTTCGGCCTTGACGAAGGCGCCGAATTGCTGCGGTGTCATCGGCGCCGGCTCGGCCAGCAGCGTCGCCAGCCGCGCCTTGACTTCGGGTGAGGCCAACGCGTCGGTGAAGGCGCGGTTGAGCCGCTGCGTGGTGTCGCTCGGCAGCCCGGCCGGGCCGAACAGGCCGAACCAGGTGTTGATGTCGAAGGCGGCCAGACCGGGCACACCGGATTCGGCGATCGTCGGCAGCTCGGGCATCGCGCCGGCACGTTTGGCGGTGGTCATGGCCAGCGGCTGCAGCTTGCCGCCCTTGATGTTGGCCGATGCCGAGGCCAGGTTGTCGAAGTTCAGGTCCACCTGGCCCGACACCAGCGCGAGCTGCGCCGGCGCGCCGCCGCCATACGGGATGTGCACCATGCTGACGCCGGCTTGGGCCTTGAACATCTCGCCGGCCAGATGGCCGGCGCTGCCGTTGCCGCCCGAGCCGTAGTTCAGCGCGCCCGGGTGTTGTCTGGCATAACGCACCAGGTCGGCCACGCCGTGGATGCCCAGCTTGCTGGCCGTCTCGACGTTCATCACCAGCACGTTGGGCACCTGCGCCACCAGCGTGATCGGCGTGAAGTCGCGCAGCGGGTCGTAGGGCAGCTTCGCGTACAGCCACGGGTTGATCGCGTGCGTGGCGACCGCGCCCATGCCGATCGTCAGGCCGTCGGGCGCGGCCTTGGCCACCAGATCCATGCCGAGGTTGCCGCCGGCGCCGGGGCGGTTGTCGACCAGCACCGGCCCCAGGCTGTCCTTGACCTTGTCGGCGAGCAAGCGCGCGACGATGTCCAGCGGCCCGCCGGGCGGGTAGGGCACGATCAGCCGGATCGGCTTGGTCTGCGCCCAGGCCGGGGCGAGCCAAGGGCCGGCCAGCGCGGCAACGGTGATCAGGCGGCGAAGGGGGTTGTACAAGCTCTTGCTCCTTGTGAGGGTGAAACCGCGGCCGAGCGGCGTGCGACTGCCGGACCGCCGCGCGTCTCGAGCCTGCGCCGCAAGCACGCGAGCGTCATACGGTCGGGTGCTTGTCGGCCTCGGAGGTGAAGGCGTCGGCGTAGAACTCGTCGGGCGGCAGCTCGCACTGCGCGATGAAGTCGTGCCGCGCCGAGTCGACCATCACCGGCGCGCCGCAGGCGTAGACCTGGTGCGCCGACAGATCAGGGAAGTCCTCGATCACCGCGCGGTGCACCAGCCCGGCGCGCCCGCTCCAGCCCTCGTCGAAGCTCTCCGACAGCACCGGCACGTAACGCAGGTTCGGCATCGCTGCGGCGGCATCGAGCGCCCAGTCGTGCAGGTACAGGTCGGCGCGCCTGCGGCAGCCCCAGTACAGCGTGGCCGGCCGCGTAATCGCCTCGGCCTGCATGTGCTCGATCAGCGCCTTGATCGGCGCGATGCCGGTGCCCGAGGCCAGCAGCACGATCGGCCGCTTTGAGTCCTCGCGCAGGAAGAAGCTGCCGAAGGGGCCTTCGATGCGCAGGATCTCCTTTTCCTTCATCGCACCGAACACGTGGTCGGTGAACTTGCCACCGCCCATGTGGCGCAGGTGCAGCTCCAGCGCCGGCGGGCTGCCCAGCTGGTGCATCGCGTTGGCCATCGAGTAGCTGCGCCGCGCGCCGTCGCGCAGGATGATCTCGATGAACTGCCCGGCGCGGTACTGGAGGTTCTGGTTGGCCGGCAGTTGCAGCCTGACGATCATCACGTCGGCCGCGGCGCGCTGCAGGCTCAGCACCCGCGCCGGCATCTTCAGCACCGGGAACTCGCCGGCACCGGGCACGCTGCGCGCCTCGATCAGGCAGTCGGTGCGCGCGCTGGCGCAGCAGGTCAGGATCAGCCCGGCGTCCTCCTCGTCGCCGGACAGCGCGCGCAACTGGTGCGCGCCATGGGCCACGCGGCCTTCGAGCAGCCGGCTCTTGCACGAGCCGCAGGCACCGTCGCGGCAACCGTAGGGCAGCCCGATACCCTGGCGGATGGCGGCGGCGAGGATCGTCTCGTCGGGTTGCACCTCGAAGCTGCGCTGCGCCGGTTGCAGGCGGATGGTGAAGCTCATGTCGTTCGCGAAGGGGCGCCTAAACTGCGGGCGCCATTGTGACCGTTTGCCCCAGCCCGATGCCCTCGCCCACCAACCGCCGCGCGCGCTTGCCGGTGCTGCTGATCGTCGGCTGCGGCGACATCGGCCGGCGTGTGCTGCGGCTGCTGCGCGGGCGCTGGCGCGTGCTGGCGCTGAGCCCGTCGCCGGCGCGCTTCGACGCGCTGCGCCAGGCCGGCGCGCTGCCGCTGCGGGGCGATCTGGACGACGCGGCCACGCTCGGCCGCCTCGGCGGGCTGGCCGATGCGGTGCTGCACCTGGCGCCGCCGCCGCCGCAGGGCGAGCACGACACGCGCACGCGGCAGCTGGTGCGCGCGCTGGCGCGCGGCGGGCGGGTGCGGCGCATCGTCTACGTCAGCACCAGCGGCGTGTACGGCGACTGCGGCGGTGCGCGCATCGACGAGACGCGCGCGCTGCGCCCGGCCACCGCGCGCGCGCGGCGCCGCGCCGATGCCGAGGCGCTGCTGCGCTGGTACGGCCGGCGCAGCGGCGTGGCGGTGTCGCTGCTGCGCGTGCCCGGCATCTATGCCGCCGACCGCGCCGGCGGCCACCCGCGCGAACGCCTGCGGCTCGGTACGCCGGTGCTGCGCGCGGCCGACGACGTCTACACCAACCACATCCATGCCGACGACCTGGCGCGGGCTTGCGTCGCCGCGCTGTACCGCGCGCTGCCGCAGCGCGCGCTGCACGCGTGCGACGACACCGAGCTGCGCATGGGCGACTACTTCGATCTGGCGGCCGATCTGTGCGGTCTGCCGCGGCCGCCGCGCATCGGCCGCGCCGAGGCGGCGGCCGTGCTGTCGGCGCAGCGCCTGAGCTTCATGAGCGAATCGCGCCGCCTGGACAACCGGCGCATGAAGCGCGAGCTGCGGCTGCGGCTGCGCTTCCCGAGCGTGGCCGAGGGCCTGCGCGCCGCCGGCTGAGGCGGGTGCCGGCGGTGCCTCAGCGGCGCCTCGAGCTGGCAAACGGCGCTTGCCCGCGCCAGTAGCGGATCATCAGCCAGCCGCCGAGCATGCCGCCCAGGTGCGCGAAGTGCGCGACCCCGCTGCGCCCGGCCAGCCCGAGCACCAGCTCGATCGTGCCGAAGACGATGACGAAGGTGCGCGCTTTCATCGGAATCGGCGGAATCAGCAGCATCACCGTGCGGTTCGGGAACAGCATGCCGAAGGCCAGCAGCAGCCCGTACAGCGCGCCCGAGGCGCCCACCGTCGGCACGTTGGAGCCGCTCAGCCAGGTGATCAGCAACTGCGTGGCCGCGGCCGTGAGCAGGCTGGCCAGCAGGAACTGGCCGTAGCGCACCCGGCCCCACAGCCGCTCGAGCTCGGAGCCGAACATCCACAGGCCGAGCATGTTGAACGCCAGGTGCATCAAGCTGCCGTGCAGGAAGCCGTAGCTGACCATCTGCCACGGCCAGAACATGCCGCTTTGCAGCGGCCACAGCGCGAACCACAGGTCCAGCCGCACGAAGGTCTCGACGCAGAACACCGCTGTGCAGATCAGCATCAGGGCTTTGGTAAGCGGCGGAAGTGGCGGCATGCGCGAGGTGACAGTGTTTGCTCGACGCCGCGCTACGGGCAGCGCTGGTGTCGAGTGCTTTGATGTGGTGCCCCGGAGCCGGACTCGAACCGGCACGCCTTGCGGCGGGGGATCTTGAGTTCAAGCCGCGCTTTGCGCGGCGGTGGCCGTCCTGGGCGTGCGGGTGTTGCGATGGGGGTGTCTGGCGCCATTTTGGCGCTGCGGTTGCCAGATTCTGCCTACACGTCAGCGGCGCTTGTCGATGCGTCTGATGGCCTCATCCAGCGTGGATGTGTCGAGGTGGCTGTCGCGCTTGGTGGTAATGGCGGCGGCCTTGTACTCGAGCACGGCGCCGACAGTTTACAGGGGCGTGCCGGCATTGATCATCGCGCTGGCCGGCCCGTGCGCGGGGCGCAATCGTGCGGCGAGGGAGCCGGTGCTCGCGCCGCGGGCTCTGGGGGGCCGCTGCGTGGCGTCAGGCGACCCGCACTTCAAGGTCCTTGCCCAGCACGCGCGCGGCGGCTTCGATCGGGTCCAGCCGCGAGGCGTGGCGCAAGTCGAACAGGCGGTCCGCCTGCGGCACGTGCCAACCCAGGCGCCGCGCGAGTTCGGCCTTCTTGATGCCCTGCTCGGTCATGGCCTGGTACACGCCCGGCTTCGCGCCTTCCAAGGCCGGCGGGCGCATGGTGCGCTGGCCGCGCTTGGTCTTGCTCGCCAGCGGCAGCGGCTTGTGTGCGTCGACGTAGAACGACAGCGCCGTCTCCAGCGCGTCGACTGCCTGCAGCAGTGCCTGTTCTTCGCCGGTGCCGAAGGTCAGGGCCTGCGGCACGTCAGGGAAGGTCAGCAGCACGGTGTCGCCGTCGGGGGTCAAGATAACGGGGTCGTCGAACATGGAGCAGCCTCAGTTCAGTCCGAGTTGGCGCTTGATCGCGGCTTCAAGCCCCTTGCCCGGTTCGGCAGTGCCGTGCATGGGCGGCGTGGATTGCTTGCCGTTCAAGAAGACCTTCAGGTGCGAACCCTTGCCAGGCTGAAACGTGGCGCCTTGTTGCTCCAGCCACTTCTTCATCTGCTTCGAGTTCACGGGCCGATACCAAACACTTGTGTTGTGTTTGTCGGCGCCTGTGCAGCATGAGCGTCGCAACGCGCTTGCCGGCACGCAGGGGCGGGCGGCCAGATGGGCGATGTCCCGGACTCTGTTGAACGCGTGAACTGAGGTGGCGGCTCCTTCGACCCGCATGCGCGAGCATGCGGGTTGCCTTGCAAGCAACCGAAGGAGCCACCAAGATGAAGTCTCACACGAAGCCCGCGTTGCGGGCAGTGCCTGCTGCGCAGGTTCAGATCTCGCTGCCCGTGCAGGGCGTTCTGCGCGATGTGCGCCACGCTTTCCTGGGTCTGTGCATCGATGCGGGCCAGAAGGTGCTGGCCGCGATGATGGAAGCCGACCGGATCGCGCTGTGCGGCCCCAAGGGCGTGCCCGACGCGGCCCGACGCGCCGTGCGCGGCGGCAGTACAGCCAGCCAGGTCGTTCTGGGCGGCCAGCGCGTTGCCGTGCGGCGGGTGCGAGCGCGTTCGATGGCCGAGGGCGAGTTGATGTTGCCCAGCTTCGAGTGGGCCGCGTGCGCCGACCCGCTGGACGCCGCGACGATGGCGGCCATCGCCGCGGGCGTGTCCACCCGGCGCTACGCCAGCACCCTCAGAGCCGGTGCCAGCGACGCACAGGCCCCGCGCGGCGTCCAAGAGCGCGGTGTCGCGCCGCTTCGTGCAACTGAGCCAGGAGCAACTGACGCAGTGGCTCGCACGCCCCATTGGCGATCTTGATCTGCCGGTGGTGATGATCGACGGCATGCACTACCGCGACCGCGTGATCCTGCTGGCGCTGGGCATCGATGCCAAGGGCAACAAGCACGTGCTGGGCCTGCGCGAGGGCTCCACCGAGGCCACGCGCGTGGTCGCCTCGCTGCTGTCGGACCTGGTCGAGCGCGGGCTGGATGCCGATCGCATGCGGCTGTGGGTCATCGACGGCGGCAAGGCGCTGCGCAAGGCCATCGTCCAGACCTTCGGCAAGCGCGCACTGATCCAACGCTGTCAGGAGCACAAGCGGCGCAACATCCTGGAGCACCTGCCCGAGGACACGCACGCCAGCGTCAAGCGAGCCCTGAAGGACGCCTGGTCGGCCGCCGATGCGGACGTCGCGCGCAAGCAGCTCGCCCGCCTGGCCACGTCGCTGCAGGCCAAGCATCCGGGGGCCGCCGCCAGCCTGCGCGAGGGGCTCGAGGAGACGCTGACGGCGCAGGCGCTGGGGATCACCGGCGCGCTGTACCGCACGCTGCGTACGACCAACCCGATCGAGAACCTCAACAGCTCGGTGGCCCGCTACTGCCGCAACGTCAAGCGCTGGGGTGATGGCCAGATGGTGATGCGATGGGTCGCAAGCGCCCTCAGCGACGCGGCCCTGCGCATGCGCAAGCTGCGCGGGTGCAGCCAGATGCGCACTCTGCTCAAGGCCCTGGATACCCGTCGGGACAAGACCAACGACGCCACTGCCCGCACGGCCGCGTAGCATCACCAACCAGGAGCCGTCACCGCCCACCGTTCAACAGCGAGCGGGACAACGCCCGGCCAGATTCTTCGCCCTCGCCGCGCTGCGGCCGATCGCTGGAAATCAGCGGCGCGGGTACCGCGCCCGCTGGATTGACGTGTTAGGCCGCGACAGCGTTACCACTGAGACGCTCGCTCTTCCGACCCTCGAAGGCATCGAAGATCTTGCGGTGCGCTTGGTACGACCACTGATCTTGCCGCGCATAGTAGTCAGTTACCCACGCTTGCAGACTTGCAAGCATTTCGTCCTGGGCTTGCTTTGATGCGTACTTGTGCGGCTCCCAAGGGCGCATACGGTTGTGTTCGAGGCACGTCGCAAGCCCCGGATTAAGAAACACAAGCTCTGTGCAATGGTGGGACGCAGCTTGCACGAGCTCACCATAGCAGCCTTCGATGACCCAACAGGGGTGCTTGGATAGGAACGCCGACAATGACGCGGCAATCGCATCAGCGGAACGCTGGACTGCAATCTCGCCCGGCTCCCAAACAATGGAATCGAGGTCGAGGTGCGAAAGTCCGTGCTCTTCGGCCAATTGCTTGGCCAAGGTGCTCTTGCCAGAACCTGAGTTGCCGAAGACAAGAACTTTCATAGCGGCCTAACGCTGAACTACACCGTGGTGCCCGGGGCCGGACTCGAACCGGCACGCCTTGCGGCGGGGGATTTTGAGTCCCCTGCGTCTACCGATTTCGCCACCCGGGCTTTGGGGTTGGGACGGTGCGGCCTATGGCGCGTGAGGGCGCGGATTATGGCACGCGGTCTGTGCGGCCAGCGGCGACTGCTGCGCTTGCTCGCGGCCACCCTATCGCGCCCGCCACCCGCTGCCACAATAAGCCGCTGTCACCTGCAGCCGTTGCCATGGCCACGAAGAAAGCGCCGCACTACAAGACCTTGCAGCAGACCATCGGGGCCACGCCGCTGGTGCGGCTGCAGCGCCTGCCGGGCGCCGACAACGACGCGCGCGGCAACATCCTGCTCGGCAAGCTCGAGGGCAACAACCCGGCCGGCTCGGTCAAGGACCGCCCGGCGCTGAGCATGATCCAGCGCGCCGCCGAGCGCGGCGAGATCCGCCCCGGCGACACGCTGATCGAGGCCACCTCGGGCAACACCGGCATCGCCCTGGCGATGGCCGCGGCGATGTTGGGCTACCGCATGATTCTTGTGATGCCCGAGGACCTGTCGGTCGAGCGCGCGCAGACGATGAAGGCCTACGGTGCCGAGCTGGTGCTGACGCCGCGCTCGGGTGGCATGGAGTACGCGCGCGACCTGGCCGAGCAAATGATGCTCGACGGCAAGGGCCGCGTGCTCGACCAGTTCGCCAATGAGGACAACCCGCGCATCCACTACGAGACCACCGGCCCCGAGATCTGGGCCGACACCGCCGGGCGCGTCACCCACTTCGTCAGCGCGATGGGCACCACCGGCACCATCACCGGCGTGTCGCGCTACCTGAAGGAGCGCAACCCGGCGGTGCGCATCGTCGGCGCGCAGCCCAGCGAAGGCTCGCGCATCCCGGGCATCCGCAAGTGGCCCGAGGCCTACCTGCCGGAGATCTACGACCCCAAGCACGTCGACGAGATCGTGCACGTGTCGCAAGCCGATGCCGAGGACATGGCGCGGCAGCTGGCGCGCGACGAGGGCCTGTTCGCCGGCATCTCGGCCGCCGGCGCTTGCTGGGTCGCGCTGCAGCTGGCGCGCACGCTGCAAAAGGCCACGATCGTGTTCGTGGTGTGCGACCGCGGCGACCGTTACCTGTCCACCGGAGTGTTCCCCGCATGAACTACCGCTTCTGCCCGCTGTGCGCGACGCCGCTCGAATGGCTTTCGGCGTTGGAGGACAGCGGCTTGAAGGAGCGGCTGCGCTGCGGCGGTTGCGGCTGGACCCACTGGAACAATCCGACGCCGGTGCTGGCGGCGATCATCGAATGCACCGACCGCGAAGGGCGCGTGCTGCTGGCCAAGAACGCAGCCTGGAACGGCAACATGTTCGCGCTGATCACCGGCTTCATGGAGGCGGGCGAGAGCCCCGAGCAGGGCATCGCGCGCGAAGTCGCCGAGGAGACCGCGCTGCAGGTCGACGCGCTCGAGCTGGTCGGGGTCTACGACTTCCAGCGCATGAACCAGGTGATCATCGCCTATCACGCGCTGGCGCACGGCGAGGTCAGGCTGTCGGCTGAGCTGTCCGAATACAAGCTGTTCGATCTGCCGCAGCTGCGCTGCTGGCCGGCCGGCACCGGCATGGCGCTGGCCGACTGGCTGCGCTCGCGCGGCCACGAACCGCGCTTCTTCGACCCGCCGGCGCGCACTTGAGGGACAGGGCGACGATGGACGCGAACAAGGAGATCGACACGCGCGGGCTGAACTGCCCGTTGCCGATCCTGAAGGCCAAGAAGGCGCTGGCCGACATGGCCAGCGGCGAGGTGCTCAAGGTGGTGGCCACTGACCCGGGGTCGGTGCGTGACTTTCAGGCCTTCGCGCGCCAGACCGGCCATGAGCTGGTCGGGCAGACCAGCACGCAGGCCGAGTTCACGCACTACCTGCGGCGGCGCTGAGCGCCGCGGGTGTCAGGCGTGCTACAGCTCGGTGCGGCGCAGGAACTCGCGAAAGCCCGGTCCCAGTTCGGGGTGCGCCAGCGCCAATTCGACATTGGCTTCGAGAAAGCCTTCCTTGCTGCCGCAGTCGTAGCGCTTGCCTTCGTAGCGGTAGGCGAACACCTTCTCGCGGCGCAGCAGCGAGGCGATGCCGTCGGTGAGCTGGATCTCGCCGCCGACGCCGCGCGGCTGCGCCAGGATCTCGCGGAACACCCCGGGCGTCAGGATGTAGCGCCCGGCCACGCCCAGCCGTGACGGCGCGGCTTCGGGCGCGGGTTTCTCGACCATCTGTTCGACGTCGACGATGCGCTCGTTGACGCTGCGCCCGGCGACGATGCCGTAGCGCCGCGTGTGTTCAGCCGGCACCTCTTGCACCGCCAGGATCGACGCGTGCCATTCCTCGTACTGCTCGACCATCTGCGCCAGCACCGGCTTGCCGTCGGCCGGGCCGACCATCAAGTCGTCGGCCAGCAGCACCGCGAAAGGCTCGTTGCCGATCAGGCGCTGGCCGCACAGCACCGCATGGCCCAGGCCGAGGGCCTGCGCCTGGCGCACGTAGATGCATTCCATGTCGTCGGGCTTGACGCTGCGCACCACCTCGAGCAGCTCGTGCTTGCCCGCCTGCTCGAGCGCCACCTCGAGCTCGAAGGTCATGTCGAAGTGGTCCTCGATCGGCCGCTTGTGGCGGCCAGTGACGAAGATCATCTCGCGCACACCGGCGGCATAGGCCTCCTCGACCGCGTACTGGATCAGCGGCTTGTCGACCACCGGCAGCATTTCCTTGGGCTGCGCCTTGGTCGCGGGCAGGAAGCGGGTGCCCAGGCCGGCCACCGGAAAGATCGCTTTGTTCACCGATATCGGCATCTGTTGAATCCGTCGATCAGGTGAAATCATTTTGGCACGCGGCCTGCCGTGCAACGCCGTGCCGCCGCGACCTGCATCACAGGGGCGTCCTGATCGTCGAGCCGCTCGCGCGCAAGCGCGCCGCTCCTCGCGCGCGGCCCGAACTCAGGGCGACGAGCGCAGGCGATCCGCCTGATCCTGCAGCTGGGCCAGAGTCCGGCTGAAGTCGTCGAGCCGCTGGCGCTCCTGCGCGACCACGGCCTGCGGCGCGCGCTCGACGAAGCTGGCGTTGCCCAGTTTGGCCTTGGCCTTCGCGATCTCGGCGTCGATGCGCGCGATCTCCTTGGCCAGCCGCGCGCTTTCGGCCGCCACGTCGACCGCCAGCAGCAGGGCCAGCCGCGCCTGGCCCTGCACCGCCACCGGCGTGTGGCGCGTGGCCTCGGCAAAGCCGGCGTCGTCTCTGGCCTGCCGCACCTCGGACAGCCGCGCCAGCGAGCGCAGCACCGGCGCGGCTGAAGCGATGAACGCGGCGTCGCCGGCCGCCAGCAACGGCACGCGCTCGGCGGGTGACAGGCCCATTTCCGAGCGCAACTGGCGGCAGGTGCCGACCACCGCCTTGAGCCGCGCCATCCAGGCATCGGCCTCGGCGTCGATGATCTGCGGCTCGGCCTGCGGATAGGGCGCGGTGATCACGCCTTGCGCCGCGCCGGCCGGCTTGCGTCCGGCCAGCGGCGCGACGTGTTCCCACAGCTCGGCGGTGATGAACGGCGCCACCGGGTGCAGCAGCCGCAGCACCGCTTCCAGCACGCGCAGCAACGTGCGCCGCGTCGCGCGCTGCTGTGCGGGCGTGCCCTGTGCCAGCTGCACCTTGGCGATCTCCAGATACCAGTCGCAGTACTCGTCCCAGACGAAGGCGTAGATCGCGTTGGCGACGTTGTCCAGCCGGTAGTGGGCGAAGCCGCGCGCGACCTCGGCCTCGACGCGCTGCAGTTCGCCGGTGATCCAGCCGTCGGCCAGCGAGAACAGCACGCTGCCTTCGGGCCCGCGGTCGCGCGTGCCGTCGACGATGCCGCGCTCTTGCTCGCCCAGCCCCTGCACCTGCATCAGCACGAAGCGGGTGGCGTTCCACAGCTTGTTGCAGAAGTTGCGGTAGCCCTCGCAGCGCTTGGGGTCGAAGTTGATGTCGCGGCCCAGGCTGGCGTAGCTGGCCATCGTGAAGCGCAGCGCGTCGGCGCCGTAGGCCGGCATGCCCTCGGGGAATTCCTTGGCGATGCGCGCCGCAATCTTCGGCGCCGTCTCCGGGCGGCGCAGGCCGACGGTGGACTTGGCGGTGAGCGTGGCCAGATCGACCCCTTGGATCAGGTCCACCGGGTCGAGCACGTTGCCTTCGCTCTTGCTCATCTTGTGGCCGTGCGCGTCGCGCACCAGGCCGTGGATGTAGACGTCGCGAAACGGCACCTTGCCCGTGAAGTGCAAGGTCATCATCATCATCCGCGCGACCCAGAAGAAGATGATGTCGAAGCCGGTGACGAGCACGCTGGACGGCAGGAACAACGTCTGCTCGATCGTCTGCCCCGGCCAGCCGATGGTGGAGAAGGGGAACTGCGACGCCGAGTACCAGGTGTCGAGCACGTCGGCGTCGCGGGTCAGCTCGCCGCGGTAGCCGGCGGCTTCGGCCTTGGCGCGCGCCTCTTGCTCGCTGCGCGCGACGAAGAGTTCGCCGCCGCTGCCGTACCACGCCGGGATCTGGTGGCCCCACCACAGCTGGCGGCTGATGCACCAGTCCTGGATGTTGTTCATCCACTGGTTCCAGGTGTTGACCCACTGCGGCGGCACGAAGCGCACGTCGCCGCGCTCGACCGCGGCGATCGCGCGCCCGGCAATGGACTGCCCGTCGCGGCCCGGCTTGGTCATCGCCATGAACCACTGGTCGGTCAGCATCGGCTCGACGATCTGGCCGGTGCGCGCGCAGCGCGGCACCACCAGGCGGTGCTTCTTGGTCTCGACCAGCAGGCCCAAGGCGTCAAGGTCGGCGACCACTTGTCTGCGCGCGGCGAAGCGGTCCAGGCCGCGGTAGGCGGCAGGCGCGTTGTCGTTGAGCGTGGCGTCCAGCGCCAGCACGCCGATCATCGACAGGCCGTGGCGCTGGCCGACCGCGTAGTCGTTGGCGTCGTGCGCCGGCGTCACCTTGACCACGCCGGTGCCGAACTCGCGGTCGACGTAATCATCGGCAATCACCGGGATGTCGCGCTCGCAAAGCGGCAGCCGCACCGTCTTGCCGACGAAGGCGGTGTAACGCTCGTCCTCGGGGTGCACCATCACCGCGGTGTCGCCGAGCATCGTCTCGGGCCGCGTCGTCGCCACGACCACCGAGCCCGATCCGTCAGCCAACGGATAGCGGATGTGCCAGAGGAAGCCGTCCTCCTCCTCGCTCTCGACTTCCAGATCCGACACCGCCGAGCGCAGCACCGGGTCCCAGCTCACCAGCCGCTTGCCGCGGTAGATCAGGCCTTCTTCGTACAGCCGCACGAAGGTCTCGTTGACCACCGCCGAGCGCGTGGCGTCCATCGTGAAGTACTCGCGCGACCAGTCCACCGTGTCGCCCAGCCGGCGCATCTGGCCGGTGATGGTGTTGCCGCTGACCGCCTTCCACTGCCACACGCGTTCGACGAAAGCCTCGCGGCCGATGTCGTGGCGGCTGCAGCCCTCGTCCTGCAGCTGGCGCTCGACGACGATCTGCGTGGCAATGCCGGCATGGTCGGTGCCCGGCAGCCACAGCGTGTTGAAGCCCTTCATGCGGTGATACCGGATCAGCGCGTCCATGATCGTGTGGTTGAACGCGTGCCCCATGTGCAGCGTGCCGGTGACGTTGGGCGGCGGCAGCTGGATGCTGAACGACGGCTTGGCCGCGTCCAGCGTCGGCGCGAAGGCGCCGCTGGCCTCCCACCGCGGCGCCCAGCGCGCCTCGATCGCGGCGGGTTCGAAGGACTTGGGCAGTTCGCTCATCGTGCTCACATGAACAGGTGCTCGCCGGCGTTCTCGCCGCCGAGGATCACGTAGTTGACTTTCTTCAGGTCGGCCAGCACCCGCCCGCCGGCGTAGGAGATCGAGCTCTGCACGTCCTCGCGCATCTCGCGCAGCGTGTCGGCCAGCGGCCCCTTGATCGGCTCGAGGATGCGCTTGCCCTCGACGTGCTTGTACTCGCCCTTGTTGAAGTCGCTGGCGCTGCCGTAGTACTCCTTGAACAGCTTGCCGTCGACCTCGACCGTGCGCCCGGGCGACTCCTCGTGCCCGGCGAACAGCGAGCCGATCATCACCATGCTGGCGCCGAAGCGGATGCTCTTGGCGATGTCGCCGTGGTCGCGGATGCCGCCGTCGGCGATGATCGGCTTGGTGGCCACGCGCGCGCACCATTTCAAGGCCGACAGCTGCCAGCCGCCGGTGCCGAAGCCGGTCTTGAGTTTCGTGATGCACACCTTGCCCGGACCGACACCGACCTTGGTCGCGTCGGCGCCCCAGTTCTCGAGGTCGATCACCGCCTCGGGCGTGGCCACGTTGCCGGCGATGACGAAGGCCGCAGGCAGCTTGCTCTTGATGTACTCGATCATGCGCTGCACGCTGTCGGCGTGGCCGTGCGCGATGTCGATGGTGATGTAGTCGGCGCCGACGCCGTCGGCCGCCAGGCGGTCGACCATCGTGCGGTCGTCCTGCTTCACGCCCGAGCTGATCGACACGTACAGCCCCTTGTCGCGCATCGCGCGCGCGTAGGCGAGGTTGTCGACGTCGAAGCGGTGCATCACGTAGAAGTGGTCGTGGGCCGCCAGGTACTCGGTGATCGCCTCGTCGACCACGGTCTTCATGTTGGCCGGCACCACCGGCAGCTTGAAGCGCCGCGGCCCGAACTGCACCGAGGCGTCGCACTCGCTGCGGCTATCGACGCGGCATTTGCGCGGCAGCAGCAGGATGTTGTCGTAGTCGAAGATTTCCATGGACGGCGGCTCCAGCAATGGACTTGCGAGCGCTTGACCGGGCCCGGTGTCCTGCGGCGCCGGTGGCAGTCCGCAAAACAAAACCGGGCACCTGAATTCGGGCCCGGTAAGCGATTCTACGCGGCCGCGGCGTGCGGCCTTGCGCCGCGCGCATGGCCGCGCGGCAGGCTCAATGCACGTGGCCGATGACGATGTCCATCAACTCCTCGGTCACCTGATCCTGGCGCACGCTGGACGCCTGCCGGCGCACCGCTTCGAGCCGCTCGTCGACCGCCTGCTCGGCTTGCTGCATCAGCGCCAGGCGCGCCGCGTTCTCGGTGACCATGGCCTCGGCCGCGGCGTGAAAGACGCTGGCGAAGATCTGGCTGCGCAACAGTGCGGCCAGCATCGCGGCCGGCGCCATGCTGAAGTCGGGCAGCGCGCGCCCGGGCCAGCGCCGGGGTGACTCGAGCAGCGCAGGGTCCAGCGGCAACAGCGTGGTCACGGCCGGGGCGCGTTCGGCATCCCCCACGCGCCGGGTGTAGGCCAGGCGGGCCGCCAGCTCGGTCAGGGGCGCGCCTCGGCCAAGCTGCTCGATGCGGGTGACGAGTTCGCCGGCGAGGCGGCCGATGCCATCGACCGAAGCCGGCGGCATCAGCAACTGGTCGACGCGGATGCCGCTGTCGACAAGCACGCCGCGCAATTTGGCACCGACGCACAGCACGACGCGCACGCGCGCCGCGGTGCCGGCCAGGAAGCCTTGCACGGCGCGCGCCAGCGCTTCGTTGTAGTTGCCGCAAAAGCCGTGGTCGGAGCCGAACACCACCAGCACCTGGCGCTGCGCGTCGGCGTCCACCGCAGGCAGCCGGCCACCCATGCGGTGGGCAAAGGCGGCAAACCCGGCGTGGATGGTCTGCCGGTAGCCGTCGATGGCCAGTGCCGCCTGCTCGTAGGGCGCGGCGTTGATCGCGGCCAGCGCCTTCATGGTGCGCACGATGCCGCGGATGCTGGCCAGCGTCTGTTCCTGGCGCGCCAGTTGCTCGAGCGTGTGCGCCATCAGGCGCTTTCGCGGCCCGGGCGGTCCGGGGCATCGGGCGGCGCGGCCAAGGCCGCGCGCGCCGCGGCCAGCAGGCGCTGACGCTCATCCGCGCCGAGATCGCCGCCGGCGGCGATGCGCGCCTGGACATCGGCCAGCGCGCCCAGCACGGCCGCGCGCAGCCGCGTCATGGCCGGCGCGATCTGTTCTTCGGCCAGATCGTCGAACAAGCCCTCCATCGCCGCGATCAGCACCGCCAGCTGTTCCAGCGTGGACAACGGGTCGCGCTCGCCCTGGCGCAGTGCCGCGCGCACCGCGCCAGCGCGGGCCAGCCGGGCACGCACGCTGTCGTCCAGCCGCGTGCCGAAGCGGGCGAAGTCCTCGAGCTCCTCGAGCTGCGACAGCGTCACGCGCAGGTTGCCCGACACGCCGCGCAGGCCGCGGCCCTGCGCCTTGCCGCCGACGCGCGACACCGACAGGCCCAGGTCCACCGCCGGAAACTGGTTGCGGCGCACCAACCGCGGCGACAGGTAGATCTGGCCGTCGGTGATCGAGATCAGGTTGGTCGGGATGTAGGCCGACAGGTTCTCGGCTTCGGTCTCGACCACCGGCAGCACGGTGATCGAGCCGCTGCCGCGCTCGCTGCCGAACTGCCCGGCGCGCTCGAGCAGCCGTGCGTGCACGTAGAAGATGTCGCCCGGGAACGCCTCGCGCCCGGGTGGGCGGCGCAGCAGCAGCGACAGCTCGCGATAGGCGCGCGCGTGGTGCGTCAGGTCGTCGATCACCAGCAGCACGTCGCGGCCCTGGGCGGCGAAATGCTCGGCCATGGTCATCGCCGCGTAGGGAGCGATGTGGGCCAGGCCCGGTGCTTCCTCGTCGCCGCTGTGCACGACGATGCTGCGAGCGAGCATGCCGCCATCGGTGAGCGCGCGGATCACGCGCGCGACCGCGTCGCCGCGCTGGCCGACCGTGCAATAGATGCACAGCAGATCGGATCGGCGCTGGTTGAGCACGGTGTCGATGGCCAGCGAGCTCTTGCCGGTCTGCCGGTCGCCGATGATCAGCTGGCGCTGCCCCAGGCCCACCGGGATGGCGGCGTCGACCGCGGTGATGCCGGTGGCCAGCGGCCGCGCCACCGGCAGGCGTTCCATGATGGGCGGCGCCTCGGCTTCGACCGCAATGCGCATCAGGTGGGCGATCGCCCCCTTGCCGTCGAGCGGGCGCCCCAGTGCGTCGACCACGCGGCCGAGCAGCGCCGCGCCGACCGGCACGCTGACCACCTTGCGCGTGCGGTAGACCGCTTCGCCGAGCTCGATCGCATCGGCCGGCCCGAGCAGCACCACGCCGAGCCGATCGGGTTCGAGGTCGAGCACCTGGCCTTGCACGCCGCTGGCAAACAGCACCAGCTCGTCGGCCAGCGCGCGCGCCAAGCCGCTGACGCTGACCACACCGTTGCTGACGTCGGTGACCACGCCGGACTCGGTCAGCAGCGGTTGCGGCGCCGCGGTCCCGACCAGCTGCCGGCGCCAGTGCTCGAAGGCTTGCGCCTCGCCGTCGGCCACTGCCTGGCCGGCGTCGTGCGGCGGCAGCGGCTCGCTGCGGTCGTGCTCCATGGCGCTACGCCGGCGCGGCCGCGCTGGCTGCGCTGGCCCCGGCCGCGTGCGTGCGCGCCATCGCGGCGTCGAACTCGTCCATGTAGCTGTCGATCGTCCACGCCAGGCGCGCGCCGCCAGCCTGGATGACGAGGCCGGGCGACTGCTCGGCATCGACGGTGAAGCGCGGCTCGGCGCTCGGCAGGATGCGCGCCAGCTCGGTGCGCAGCTGCGCCCGCGCGTCGCCGCCGAGCGGCTCGTGCGTGCTCACCACGATCTGCTGCACCGGGCCGGTGGCAGCGCTCAGGTCGCCGGCCAGCGATGTCAGGCGGTGGCCGAGCTGGCGCGCGATCGCGGCCTCGAGGCTGGCGTCGGCGAGCTCGTGCAGGGCCTTGCGCGTCAGCTCGAGCAGCGTCAGCGCGCCGCTGCGTTGCAGCCGGCGCAGGAAGTCCGCTCGCTCGTGCTCGAGGTGCTGCTGCCAGCTCTTTTGCTCCTGGGCGCGCTGGGCGCGCGCCTCGGACAGCATCTGCTCGCGCTCGGCCTCGGTGGCGCGCAGAACCTCGTCCACCTTGTCCTGCTGCGCGGCCAGCGTTTGCGCCTGGAGCTGGCGGTAGTTTTGCTCGGCGGCAGCGGCTTGCTCGCGCATCGCGTCGGCCGCCGCCATGCGCCGCGCGATCTCGGCCTCGCGCGCGTCGATGCCGGCGATGATCGGGCGATACAGAAAGCGCCGCAGCAGCCAGATCAGCAGCAGGAAGTTGGCCAGCTGCGCCAGCACCGTGACCCAGTCGATCGACATCGCCGCCTACCCCCCGAGCGCCGGGCGCACGACGTCCCAGAACGGGTTGGCGAAGATCAGGATCAGCGAGACGACGAAGCAGTAGATGCCGGTGGACTCGATGATGGCCAGGCTGACGAACAGCGTGCGCGACAGCGTCGGCGCCGCATCGGGCTGCTGCGCGATCGCCGCCATCGCGGCGGCCGCGGTGCGCCCTTCGCCAATGGCCGCGCCGAAGGAGCCCACCGCCACCGTCAGGCCGGCGGTGATGATGGAAATCATGGCAACGAGGCTGAGTTCGCTCACGGTGTGTCCTTTGCTTGGGAGTCTTGCCGGCTGGCCATGGCCGAAGAGATGTAGACCGCCGCCAGGATGGAAAAGATGTAGGCCTGGATCAGCCCGACCAGCAGGCCGAACAGGTCCATGACCACCGGAAAGAAGAACGGCGCGATGCTGAACAGGATCGCGGCGATCACCGCACCGCTCATCACGTTGCCGTACAGGCGGATCGCCAGCGACACCGCCTTGGACACTTCACCCACGACATTGAGCGGCACCAGCAACAGCGACGGCTCGGCGAAGGTGCGCAGGTAGTGGCGCAGCCCGCCGTTGCTGATGCCGAAGAACGGCACCGCCAGCAACACCGCCAGGGTCAGCGCCACCGTGGTCGACAGCGACCCGGCAGGCGAGCGAAAGCCCGGAATCATCGCCAGCGTGTTCGCCGTGGCGATGAACAGGAACAGCGTGCCGGCGAAGTACATGACCTGGTGCACCGCGTCGTGCGTCACCTCGCGCACCTGGGCCTCGATCATCTGCACCAGCACCTCGAGCGCGTTGCGCAGCCGCCCCGGCGGCGCGTCGGGGCGCAGCCGGCGCGTCACCAGCCACGACAGGCTCACCAGCAGCGCCATCACGATCCAGGTGTTGACGATGGTCGCGTTGAGCTTGAACCAGCCGAATTCGGCGATCACGCTGGCATCGGGTGTGAGCTGCATTCAGCCGTTCTCCGGTCCAGACAAAGCGGTGGCGCTGCCGCGGCGCGCCCAACGCAGCGCCACGCCGCGCACCAAGAAGAACGCCAGCAGGTACGCCGGCAGCGACGACAGCGGATGGGTCAGCCGCAACAGCCAGCCGGCCACGCCCAGCAGCACCGCGGCGCGCAGCACGAAGCTCAGCGCCAGGATCGGCCCCGGATGGCGCGCGCGCAGCGCGCGGCGCAGGCCCCAGCCCAGGCCGCCGAAGAACAGCGTGCTTGCGGCCAGCCCCAGGCCCAGGCCGAGCAGCAGCGCCTGGGGGTCGAGCTCAGGCATCGGTTTTCTCCTTGCCAGGCGCGTTTGCGGCGCCGGGCGCGTCTGGCGCGTCGCGCCGCAGCGTGCGGTCCTCGCTGGCGACCCAGTCCCAGGCGACGATGACGCCGATCACCAGGCCGCCGAGCATCAGCGCGATCGGCCAGGAAAAGCGCGCCGGCGCCACCCGGTCGAGCCACAGGCCGAGCAGCGCGCCGCCGACCGTCGGCAGCGCGACCGACCAGCCGACCACGCCCAGCGCGCCGAGCCCGCGCAACGGGCCGTAGGCCGGCCGCCGCCGCGTATGCTGCATGCGCTCGGCGCCGCGCTGGATGCGCTCGAGCGAAGAGCGGTTGTCGGGCTTCATGCCGGTTTGCGCAGCTCGCTGAAGTTGCGCACGATGCCGACCTCCAGGCGCGACAGCGCGGTGCGCGCGCTGCGCTCGGCTTCGTCGACCTGGGTGAACAGCGATTCGATGGTTGCCGCCAGCGTGTCCAGGCTTTCGCCGCGCACGCCGCGGCGCACCGCGATGTCGACCTGGTGGCCGTGCTTGACCAGCAGGCCGTGGTCGATGCCGAAGAACAGCTCGCGCCCGCTGGCGTCGCTCAGCACCAGCACCGACGGCACGAGCGCGGCGACGTGGTCGGCGTGGTTGGGCAGCAGGCCGAAGGCGCCGTTCTCGGCCACCGCAGCCAACTTCGCGGCCTCGCCCTCGTAGAGCAACCTGGTGGGCAGGCGCAGGCTGACGCGCATGGCTTGGGCCAGGCTCATCGGGCGGGCTCGGCCTGCGGCTGCGCCAGCGCGCCGATCATGTAGTAGTCCATCTCGCTGTCGTCGAAGTGCGCGCGGTTCAAGATGGCCTCGCAGCCGTCGAGCGTGCTCGCGATCGGCACGCGCTGCCCCGGCGTGCCGCTGAAGCTTTCGGCCACGCCGAAGGGCTGGGTCAGGAAGCGCTCCAGCCGGCGCGCGCGCGCCACCACCGCGCGGTCGGCGGCCGACAGCTCTTCCAGACCGAGCATGGCGATGATGTCGCGCAGCTCCTCGTACTCGGCCAGCGTGCGGCGCACCGCGCGGGCGATGTCGCAGTGGCGCTGGCCGACGACGGCCGGCGTCAGCATCACCGAGCTCGACGCCAGCGGATCGACCGCCGGGTACAGGCCTTCGCTGGCACGCTTGCGCGACAGCACGACCGAGGCCGACAGGTGCGAGAAGATGTGCACCGCCGCCGGGTCGGTGAAGTCGTCGGCCGGCACGTACACCGCCTGCACCGAGGTGATCGCCCCCCTGGACGTCGAGGTGATGCGCTCTTGCAGCGCCGCCAGTTCGGTGGCCAGCGTGGGCTGGTAGCCCACGCGCGACGGCATGCGCCCGAGCAGGCCCGACACCTCGGCACCCGCCTGGACGAAGCGGAACACGTTGTCGATCAGCAGCAGCACGTCGCGGCCGAGGTCGTCGCGGAAGTACTCGGCCATGGTGAGCGCCGTCTTGCCCACCAGGAAGCGCACGCCCGGCGCGGCGTTCATCTGGCCGAACAGCATCACCGTCTTGTCGCGCACGCCGGCCTCGCCCATCTCGCGGTACAGCTCCTCGGCCTCGCGCGAGCGCTCGCCGATGCCGCAGAACAGGCTCACGCCATGGTGGTGGCGCACCGTGTTCTGGATCAGCTCGTTGATCAGCACGGTCTTGCCCACGCCGGCGCCGCCGAACAGGCCGGTCTTGCCGCCGCGCTCGATCGGCGCCAGCAGGTCGATCGCCTTGATGCCGGTTTCGAGCACCTCGCCGTGCAGCACGCGCTCGGGCAGCGGCGGCGGCGGCCGGTGGATCGGCCGGTGATCGGCCGCGACCGGCGCCGGCCCGCCATCGATCGCCTCGCCAAAGACGTTCAGCATGCGCCCGAGCACCGCCTCGCCGACCGGCACCCGGATCGGCGCGCCGCTGGCCAGCACCGCCGCACCCAGGCCCAGGCCGCGCAGCGGTGCCAGCGCGATGCAGCGCACCGTGTCGCCATCGAGCAGCGCCGCCACCTCCAGCGGCAGCGTGCCGGCGTACAGCGCTTCTTGCATGCGCGGTACCGCATCGGCAAAGCGCACGTCGACGACGTCGCCGCGGATCCTGACCACCGTACCCGTGCCGGACGCTGCGGCCACGCGAGGGACTCCTTTGCCGAGGCAGCGCGGCGCATGCCGTGCGCTGCAAGGTTGCAGATCGCTGCGCCCGGGCGGACCCGGCGCGAGCCGCGTCCATCCTAGCCCGGGCCATGGCCGGTGCCGGCACAGCCGCTGCCCTCGGGTTGATCTTGCGCAGTTGCCGGGCAGCCCGGCCCTGGCGCCAGCCGCCGCAGCCTCACGCCAGCCGCCGCAGCCCGGCCGTGGCGCCGGCCGTCCAGGCCGGGGGTCACCGATTCACGCGCTGCCTAGAATCGGTCGATGCACGACGCCCCGATCGAGATCGAGCCTGCCGCTGCACCGGCGGGCAAGCTGCTGCAGCACCTGAACCCCGAGCAGCTCGCGGCCGTGACGCTGCCGGCCGAGCCGGCGCTGATCCTGGCCGGCGCCGGATCGGGCAAGACCCGGGTGCTGACCACGCGCATCGCCTGGCTGCTGCACACCGGGCAGGTCTCGCCCGGCGGCGTGCTGGCCGTGACCTTCACCAACAAGGCGGCCAAGGAGATGCTGGCGCGGCTGGCGGCGATGCTGCCGGTGAACGTGCGCGGCATGTGGATCGGCACCTTCCACGGCCTGTGCAACCGCTTGTTGCGCGCGCACTGGAAGCTGGCTGCGTTGCCGCAGGGCTTTCAGATCCTGGACGCGCAGGACGCGGTGGCGGCGGTCAAGCGCGTGATCAAGGCGCTGAACCTGGACGAGGAGCGCTATGTGCCGCGCCAGGTCGGCTGGTTCATCGCGTCGGAGAAAGAGCAGGCCAAGCGGCCGCGCGACGTCCAGGCCCGCGACGAGCACACGCGCACGCTGATCCGCATCTACGAAGCCTACGACGAGCAGTGCCAGCGCGAGGGCGTGGTCGACTTCGCCGAGCTGATGCTGCGCGCCTATGAACTGCTGCGCGACAACGACGCCGTGCGCGAGCACTACCAGCGGCGTTTTCGCCACCTGCTGGTCGACGAGTTCCAGGACACCAACCGGCTGCAGTACGCGTGGCTGAAGATGTTGGCGCCGCCCGGCGCCCCGGGCCAGGGCGTGCTCGCGGTGGGTGACGACGACCAGAGCATCTACGCCTTTCGCGGCGCGCGTGTGGGCAACATGGCCGACTTCGAGCGCGAGTACCGCGTCGCGCGGGTGATCAAGCTCGAGCAGAACTACCGCAGCTTCGGCCACATCCTCGACGCCGCCAACGCGCTGATCTCGCGCAACGCGCAGCGCCTGGGCAAGATGCTGCGCACCGACGCCGGTGCCGGCGAGCCGGTGCGCGTGTTCGAGGCCACCAGCGACTACGCCGAGGCGCAGTGGCTGCTCGAAGAGCTGCAAACACTGCACCGCGGCGGGCTGGCGCGCAGCGAGATCGCGCTGCTGTACCGCAGCAACGCGCAAAGCCGGGTGCTGGAAAGCGCGCTGTTCAACGCCGGCGTGCCGTACCGTGTGTACGGCGGGCTGCGCTTTTTCGAGCGCGCCGAGGTCAAGCATGCGCTGGCCTATCTGCGGCTGATCGAGAACCCGAACGACGACACCAGCTTTGCGCGGGTGGTCAACTTTCCGGCGCGCGGCATCGGCGCGCGCACGCTCGAGCAGTTGCAGGACGCGGCGCGCGCGCCGGCGCAGCACGCGCTGCACGGCAGCGGGGCGCGCAGCCTGGCTTCATGCATCGACGCGGTGAGCGGCAAGCCCGGCGCCAAGCTGCAGGGTTTCGTCGCGCTGATCGATGCGATGCGCGCCGCCACCGCCGGGCGCACGCTGCGCGAGATCATCGTGCACGTGCTCGAGGCGTCGGGTCTGCTCGACCACTACCGCAGCGAGCGCGACGGCGCCGAGCGCGTCGAGAACCTCGAGGAACTGGTCAACGCCGCCGAGGCCTTCGTCACGCAAGAGGGCTTCGGCAAGGACGCGGTGGCGCTGCCGCTGGACGAGACCGCGCCGGCCGCGCTCGCGCCGCGCGCCGCGCCCGATGCCGAGACCGGCGAGATCATGTCGCCGTTGGCCGCGTTCCTGACCCACGCCGCGCTCGAGGCCGGCGACAACCAGGCGCAGGCCGGCGCCGATGCGGTGCAACTGATGACCGTGCATTCGGCCAAGGGGCTGGAGTTCGACGCGGTGTTCATCACCGGCTTGGAAGAAGGGTTGTTCCCGCACGAGAACGCGCTGTCGGATGCCGACGGGCTGGAAGAAGAGCGCCGGCTGATGTACGTGGCAATCACGCGCGCGCGCCAGCGGCTGTACCTGAGCTTCAGCCAGACCCGGCTGCTGCACGGCCAGACGCGCTACCACGTGAAGAGCCGTTTCGTCGACGAACTGCCCGATGACACGCTGAAGTGGCTGAGCCCGCGCCACGGCGGTTTCGGCTCGGGCCACGTGCGCGCCTATCAGGATGCCTGGTCGCGCGGCAGCGGGCTGGGGTCGATCGTCGGCGCCGGGCAAGTGGCGGCGCGTGCGGCAACCGCGCACACGCCCGGTGGGCCAACGGCCGCGGCAGCCGGCTCGAACGCGGGACACGGTGCCGGGCAGGGTACGGGGCTGCGCGTCGGTCAGGCGGTGTTCCACGCCAAGTTCGGCGAAGGCGTGGTGCTCACGCTCGAAGGCCGCGGTGCCGATGCCCGCGCGCACATCAACTTCGGCCGCCACGGCAGCAAGTGGTTGGCACTGAACATCGCCAAGCTCACGCCGATCGACTGACGCGGCGGCGCGCCGATCGGGCGCGCCCCGGGGCGCGGCCCCACGCCCGCGCGGTGCAGCGCGGCGCGCCTGAACAACATCACCCCGCCTGCGACAGGGTGATGGCGCCGCGGCGGGCTGCGCCCGTCGCGCGTTGCGGATCCGTCCGCCACCGGGCAGAGGAAACCCTGTAAACCGTATGCAGCGGCGCGGTCCGTGTGGAGAATGCCCGTCTCGCTTTCGGGAAAGGACAGCACATGCTCGCCGGCAAAGTTGCAGTGGTGACCGGTTCCACCAGTGGCATCGGCCTGGGCATCGCCCAGCAGATGGCCGCCGCCGGGGCCGACGTGGTGGTCAACGGCTCGGGCCGGGCCGGCAACATGGATGAACTGTGCAAGTCGATCGGCGCCGGGCGCGGCGTTCGCGTCAGCTTCATCCCGGCCAACCTGTCCAAGGCGGACGAGGCCGTGGCGCTGATCGAGCGTGCGACTCGCGAGATGGGGCGCGTCGACATCGTGGTCAACAACGCCGGCATCCAGCATGTCTCGGCGGTCAAGGACTTTCCGCTGGACAAGTGGAATCAGGTGATGGCCATCAACCTGACCGCGGTGTTCGCCACGACGCGCGCGGTGCTGCCGCAGATGCTCGAGCGCAACTGGGGCCGCATCGTCAACATCGCCTCGGTGCACGGCATGGTGGCCTCGGTGGACAAGTCGGCCTACGTCGCGTCGAAGCACGGCGTCATCGGGCTGACCAAGGTGGTGGCGCTGGAGACGGCCACCACCGGCATCACCTGCAATGCGATCTGCCCGGGCTGGGTACTCACGCCGCTGGTGCAAAAGCAGATCGACGCGCTGGCCGAGCGCGAGCAGATCTCGGAAGAAGACGCCAAGACGCGGTTGCTGGGCGAGAAGCAGCCGTCGCTGGAGTTCACCACGCCCGAGCAGCTGGGTGCGCTGACGGTGTTCTTGTGTTCGGACGCGGCCGCGCAGCTCAACGGCGTGTCGCTGCCGGTGGATGGCGGCTGGACTGCACGCTGACCGTCCTTGGCGGCGGTCTTCACGTGGTTCGCCCGCGTGCGCGGTGCGGCCATGCCAGCGTGGTCCTGCACTGTTCGGGCGCCGATGCCTGCTGTTCCAGCGAGGTGAGTCATGGCGGACTATTCGGTCGAACTGATCGGCATCCTGGTGGCGCTGGCGCTGCTGATCTTCCTGGCGTTTCGCGGCTTCACGCTTCTGGTGGCCGCGCCCGCCGCGGCGATCGTGGCGGCGATCTTCTCCGGCGAACCGCTGCTGGCCAAGTGGACCCTGACCTTCATGGAGGGCACGGCCAACTTCGTGCGCAACTTCTTTCCGATCTTCTTGCTCGGCGGGCTGTTCGGCAAGCTGATGGACGACAGCGGCGCCGGCCTGTCGATCGCGCGCGGCATCGTCGCCAAGCTCGGCGAGTCGCGCGCGCTGTTCGCGGTGGTGCTGGCCTGCGCGGTGCTGACCTACGGCGGCGTCAGCCTGTTCGTGGTGGCCTTCGCGGTGTATCCGGTGGCTTCGGCGCTGTTCAGGCAGTCCGGCACGCCGCACCGCTTGATCCCGGGCGCGATCGTGCTCGGCTCGTTCACCTTCACCATGACCGCGCTGCCCGGAACACCGGCGATCCAGAACGCGATTCCGATGGCCTTCTTCGGCACCACGCTGTTTGCCGCACCGATCCTGGGCATCATCGCGGCGGTCGTGATGCTGGGCTTCGGCATGTGGTGGCTCAAGCTGGTGGAGTCGCGCGCGCGTGCCGCCGGCGAGGGCTACGGCCACGGCACGGCGCCGGCCGCCGACGCGCAGATCACGCGCCAGAAGGGCGCCAACGCCGAGAACTTCGATACCGCCGAGCTCGAGCATGGCCAGCGCAGCGCGCAACTGCCGAGCTTCTGGGCGTCGATGGCGCCGGTGATCGCGGTGCTGGTGGTCAACCTGCTGATGAGCATCTTCGTGCTGCCGCGGGCCAACACCGACTTCCTCGCCGATCGCTTCGGCACCACGCTGGCGGCGGTCAGCGGCGTGTGGTCGGTGGTGGTCGCGCTGGCGGTGGCCACGACGCTGGTGCTGGTGCTGTTCTTCAAGCGGCTCCCCGATTGGCGCAAGTCGGTCGACGCCGGCGCCACCGCGTCGGTGCTGCCGCTGCTGAACACCGCAAGCCTGGTCGGCTTCGGCGCCGTGGTTGCTGCCTTGCCGGCCTTCGGCGTGGTGCGCGACGGCTTCCTGGCGGTGCCGGGCGGGCCGCTGGTGTCGATCGCGGTGGCCACCAACGTGATGGCGGGCATCACCGGCTCGGCCTCCGGCGGCTTGACGATCGCGCTCAATGCGCTGGGTGCCACCTACGTCGAACTGGCCAACGCCGCCGGCATTTCGCTGGACTTGATGCACCGCGTCGCGGCGATCGGCTCGGGCGCGCTGTCGATGCTGCCGCACAACGGCACGGTGGTGACGCTGTTCGTGATCTGCGGCGCGACCCACCGCAGCAGCTATCGCGAGGTGATGATGTGCGGCCTGGTCGGCCCGCTGCTCGCGCTGGCTTGCATCATCGTGCTGGGCACGCTGTTCGGCGCGTTCTGACCCGCGCGGCCTGACTTGCTGCGCGCCAGGGCCGGCGCGCGGCTACAACGCGCCCAGCTTGAAGCGCTGCTGCAGCTGCTGGCGAAAGCGCTTGACGATGGCCAGCGATTCCTTCAGGCGGTCGCCTTCGAGGGTGCTCATCGTCGACATGCGCACCAGGTTGTTCGGCGGCTGGCCCAGCTGGCGCTGCGCCAGGTTGTTGCGCAGCTTCAGGCCCATCAGGAAGTGCAGCGCCTCGATCAGGTCGCGCGCCAGCGCGGCGTCGAGCTGCCGCGCCTCGACCAGCGCGCGCAGGCGCTCGTCGGTGCCCAGCGCGTCGATGCGCGATTTCAGCGCCAGGCTGCGCACGCCGTGCACGATCGGGAAGGTGCCCAGCTTCTTGATGTCGAACAAGGCCTCCTCGCGGCCGCGCGATGCGGTCAGCCGGGCCCACCAGCCCACCGGCTCCTCGAACTGGTCGGCGGCGCTGGCAAAGCGGGCCAAGAAGGCATCGTTGTCGGGCAAGAAGCCGTACACCGCCTGCCTGGCCTGCTGCAGCAGCGCGGCGTCGCCGGCCACGGCGGTGGCGTCCATGAAGATCGCCAGGTGCATCGTGCCGTCGCTGCCCGAGCCGTAGATCCAGTCGCGGATCTGCTGCCTGAACTGCGCCAGCGGCGCGCACCACAGCGGGTTGGTCAGCATGATGTCGCCCGGGCAGGGCGGCCAGCCGAACTCGATCAACGCGCCGTTGAAGCGCTGCGCGATCGCCGTCAGCTCGGCGCAGGCGAAGCCGTCGCGCAGCAGCAGCGCGTTGTCCTGGTCGGTTTTCAGGATCTGCTCGCCGCGGCCTTCGCTGCCCATCACCAGCAAGCAGCTGTTGGCCACCAGCTCGGCCGGCGCGACGAACGACCACAGCCGCGCGAAGATCTGCGCGTTGAGCACCCGCACCATGCTGGCGATGACCTCGACCTTGACGCCGCCGCCGTGCAGCAGCGCCACCAGCCCGTCCATCTGCAGCGCCGCGGCCTTCAGCTCGGCGATGTTGCCGGCCTGCTCGATCTGCAGCGCGATGATGTGCGAATGGTTGGACACGAAGCTCATCAAGTCGAGCTGGCTCAGGCAGCCGACCACGGCGCCGCCGTCGCGCACCAGCACGCGGTGCACGCGGTGGCGCAGCATCAGCAGCAGCGCTTCGAACAGCTCGGCGTCGGCGTCGACCGCGATCAGCTCGAAGCGCGCCACGTCGCGCACCGCCACCTTGTCGGGCGCGAGGTACGCGCCAGCGCCGCTGCGGCCATCGGCGCGGCGCAGCAGCGCGTCGCGCAGATCGGTGGTGGTGAACATGCCGACGCGCTCGCCGTCGCGCACCAGCGCGTTGCTGCTGCCGGCGTCGTGCATCAGCGCGCACACCGAGACCAGGTCGAGCGCGCCGTCGACATAGAACGGCTTGCGCACGTAGGCGTCGCGCACCCGCGCCATCATCAGCGACAGGAATTCGCGCTGTTCGCCGCGTGCCTCGTGCTGCGACAGCCGCCGCGCGATGTCGCTGAATACCGCGGCGCAAAAGTCCGGGTTGGCCGACAGCAGCGACTGCAGCGTCGCCTTCGGGATCTGCCAGGCAACCACCTCGTCCAGCGCCACCGAGGTGCTGCTGGCGCGGGCGGCGAGCAGCGCGCGCGCGCCGAACAAGGTGCCATGGCCGTAGGTGGCCTCGGGCAGCACGCCGGCTTCGCGCCGGACATGGCCTTCGACCAGCAGGTAGACGTGGGTGGGCTCCATCTGCGGTGTCAGCACCGGGTCGTCGGCGGCAAAGCGCACGACGCTGGCGGTGGCGCGCAGCAGCGCTTGCTGCGCGGCGCTCAGCGTGTCGAAGGGCGGAACGCCGAAATCGAAGGCAGACGTCATGGCGCGGGGCCTTGCTCAAAAGAAAAGGGACTGCGCGGCCGCAGCCTGCAGTCCCGTCGGTCAGGCCCCGGCGGCGCGCGAGCGCTGCCGGGGGTCTGCGGTCAGTGGCCCGACGCGCCCGACGCGCCGATGCCGGTCTCGCTGCGCACCTGCTGCGCCAGGAAGCCGGCCTTGTCCTGCGCCGCGCGCTTGCTGTTGTCCAGGATCGAGAACAGCCAGATGCCGACGAAGCCGATGGTCATCGAGAACAGGGCCGGCGAGGTGTACGGGAACCAGGCCGAGCCCTTCGGGTTGCCCAGCGTGGCTTCCCACACCGACGGCGACACCACCGTCAGCGCCACCGAGCTGATCAGCCCGAGGAAGCCGCCGATCACCGCGCCGCGCGTGGTGCAGCCCTTCCACAGCACGCTCATCAGCAGCACCGGGAAGTTGGCCGACGCGGCGATGGCGAAGGCCAGCGACACCATGAACGCGATGTTCTGCTTCTCGAAGGCGATGCCCAGGATGACCGCGACGATGCCCAGGCACACCGTGGTGATGCGCGAGACTTTCAGTTCGGCCGCGCTGTCGGACTTGCCACCCTTGATCACCGTGCCGTACAGGTCGTGCGACACCGCCGAGGCACCCGACAGCGTCAGGCCGGCCACCACGGCCAGGATGGTCGCGAAGGCCACCGCCGAGATGAAGCCGAGGAAGACGTTGCCGCCGACCGCATTGGCCAGGTGCACCGCGGCCATGTTGCTGCCGCCGACCAGGCCGCCACCGGCTTCGAGGTACTGCGGGTTGGTCAGCACGAAGATGATGGCGCCGAAGCCGATGATGAAGGTCAGGATGTAGAAGTAGCCGATCCAGGTGGTGGCCCACAGCACCGACTTGCGCGCTTCCTTGGCATTGGGCACGGTGAAGAAGCGCATCAGGATGTGCGGCAACCCGGCGGTGCCGAACATCAGCGCCATGCCGAAGCTGATCGCGCTGATCGGATCCTTGATGAAGCCGCCCGGGCCCATGATCGAGAAGCCGATCTTGGCCGCCTCTTCAGGCGTCTTGCCGGCGTCGACGGCCAACTGGGTCTTGATCTCCACCGACTTGGCGAACAGCGCCTCGGGGCTGAAGCCGAACTGCGCCATCACCATGACGGCCATGAAGGTGGCACCGCCCAGCAGCATGATCGCCTTGATGATCTGCACCCAGGTGGTCGCGGTCATGCCGCCGAACAGCACGTAGACCATCATCAGCACGCCGACGATGATCACCGCGTAGATGTAGTCCAGGCCGAACAGCAGCTTGATCAGCTGGCCGGCACCGACCATCTGCGCGATCAGGTAGAAGGCCACCACCACCAGCGTGCCGCTGGCGGCAAAGATGCGCACCGGCGTTTGCGCGAAGCGGAATGCCGCGACGTCGGCGAAGGTGAACTTGCCGAGGTTGCGCAGCCGCTCGGCCAGCAAGAAGGTGACCACCGGCCAGCCGACCAGGAAGCCGATCGAGTAGATCAGCCCGTCGAAGCCCGAGGCCATCACCGCTGCGGAGATGCCCAGGAACGAGGCCGCCGACATGTAGTCGCCGGCGATCGCCAGGCCGTTCTGGAAGCCGGTGATGCCGCCGCCGGCGGTGTAGAAGTCGGCCGCGCTCTTGGTCTTGGCCGCGGCCCACTTGGTGATCCACAGCGTGAACAGCACGAAGATCGCGAACATCGCGATCGCGGTCCAGTTGGTGGCCTGCTTTTCGGCCTGGCCGAGGTCGGCTCCGGCGGCGACGGCCACGCCGGCGCCGATCAGCGCAGCCAGCGGCAGTGCGTACTTGGTGGGTGATTTCATTTCAGCACCGCCTTGGTGATGTCGTCGGACAGTTGGTCGAACTCGCTGTTGGCGCGCCGCACGTAGATCGCGGTGATCGCGATGGTGAAGATGATCACCACCAGGCCGATCGGCATGCCCCAGGTCATCACGCCGCTGCCGGTGCGTGTGGCCAGCAGTTCCTTGTCAAAGGCGATGAGCAGGATGAAGCCGTAGTACACGATCATCATCGCCGCGGTCAGCCACCAGCCGAAGGTGCTGCGCTTGGTCTTGAGTTCTTGGTATTTGGGATGACTGGCGATGCGCCGCGTCAGGTCGTCTTCCATGCTGTCTCCTGGAGTTGAAAACACGAACGCGGCGACGGTGCCGCTGATGGCGCGCAATCTTCGGGCGGTGCGCTGACCCGTCCTTGACGCCAAACCAACAAAGGCTGACAGCGGCCGGCGCGGGCGCATCCGGCGCCCGGGCGCAAGCGCCGATACTCGGGGCGGCGCAACCGAGCTTCGACCATGTCCACCATCCTCGTCCTCAACGGCCCGAACCTGAACCTGCTGGGCACGCGCGAGCCGGCGGTCTACGGCGCGGCCACGCTGGCCGACGTGCAGGCCCTGTGCGAGGCCACCGCGCGGCAGCTCGGCGTGGCGCTGGACTTTCGCCAGAGCAACCACGAGGGCGTGTTGATCGACTGGATTCACGACGCCGGCAGCGCGTTTCGCGCCGGTGCGCTGCTGGGCGTGGTGTGCAACGCCGGCGCCTATACCCACACCAGCGTGGCACTGCACGATGCGGTCAAGGGCGCCGGGGTGCCGGTGGTCGAGGTGCACATCAGCAACGTGCACGCGCGCGAGCCGTTTCGCCACCACTCGTACCTGTCGCCGGTGGCCGCGGGCATCGTCGTGGGCTTCGGCATCGACGGCTACGCGCTGGCGATGCAGGCGCTGGCGCGGCGCGGCGCGGCGCCGCAGCCCGGATGACGCCGCGCTGCGGCGGCTTTCGGGCGGCTGGCCCGGCTGCTTGAACGAGGAGATCGCGATGAGCTTCGAAGACGTCCTGTACGAGGTGCGCAACCGCGTGGCCTGGATCACCATCAACCGCCCGGACAAGATGAATGCCTTTCGCGGCACCACCTGCGACGAGCTGATCAAGGCGCTGAACAAGGCCGGCTACGACCGCGGCGTCGGCTGCATCGTGCTGGCCGGCGCCGGCGAGCGCGCCTTTTGCACCGGCGGCGACCAGTCGGCGCACGACGGCAACTACGACGGGCGCGGCACGATCGGCCTGCCGATGGAAGAGCTGCACACCGCGATCCGCGACGTGCCCAAGCCGGTGATCGCGCGGGTGCAGGGCTACGCGATCGGCGGCGGCAACGTGCTGGCCACGATCTGCGACCTGACCATCTGCTCGGACAAGGCGATCTTCGGCCAGGTCGGCCCGTCGATGGGCTCGGTCGACCCGGGCTATGGCACCGCCTTCCTCGCGCGCGTGGTCGGCGAGAAGAAGGCGCGCGAGATCTGGTACCTGAACAAGCGCTACTCGGGCGCCGAGGCGGTGGCGATGGGCCTGGCCAACCTGTGCGTGCCGCACGCTGAACTCGACGCCACGGTGCAGCAGTGGGCCGAGCAGATCTGCGAACGCAGCCCCACCGCGATCGCGATCGCCAAACGCAGCTTCAACATGGACACCGCGCACCAAGGCGGCATCGCCGGCATGGGCATGCTCGCGCTGAAGCTGTACTACGACACCGACGAATCGCGCGAAGGCGTCAAGGCGCTGAAGGAAAAGCGCAAACCTGATTTTCGCAAGCACGCGAAGTAGCCGGGCCGTTGCGCGCCGGTGCCGGCAGCGATGGCAAACTGCGCCCGGTCCTGGTCCGCCCCACCTTGCTTCGGAATCGATCCGCCCATGACACAGCCGCACAACCGCATCGCATTGGTCACTGGCGCCGGCAGCGGCATCGGCAAGGCCGCGGCCATCCGGCTGCTGCACGACGGCTGGCAGGTGGTGTTCACCGGGCGTCGGCTGCCGCCGCTGCAGGCGGCGATCGCCGAGGCCGGCGACCCCTTCGGCGACATCGGCCGCCGTGCGTTGGCGCTGAGTGTCGACATCGCGCAGCCGGTGGCGGTGGCTGCGTTGTTCGACGCGGTGCGCGAGCGCTTCGGCCGGCTCGACTTGCTGTTCAACAACGCCGGCACCGGCGCGCCGCCGCTGCCGCTGGAGGATCTGACGGCCGAGCAGTGGCGCGCGGTGGTCGACACCAACCTCAGCGGCGCGTTCTATTGCATCCAGCACGCCTTCCGGCTGATGAAGGCGCAAGCGCCGCGCGGCGGACGCATCATCAACAACGGCTCGATCTCGGCCTACGCGCCGCGGCCGAACTCGGCGCCGTACACCGCGACCAAGCACGCGATCACCGGGCTGACGCGCGCGGCCTCGCTGGACGGGCGCCAGCACGACATCGCGGTCGGCCAGATCGACATCGGCAACGCCGCCACCGACATGACCGAGCGCATGGCGCAGGGCATCGCCCAGGCCGACGGCAGCGTCAAGGTCGAGGACCGCATGGACGTGCGCCATGTCGCCGACTCGGTGCTGCACATGGCCAACCTGCCGCTGTCGGCCAACGTGCTGTTCATGAACGTGATGGCCACCAAGATGCCCTTCGTCGGACGCGGCTGAGCGCGCGCACGCTGCTAGCATCCGGGCCGACCCCATTGCAACCACCGGAGCAGCTTCATGAGCGAACTCACCGCATCGCACCGCGAAAAACTGATGACCGATCTGCGCACCGTCATCGGCGACGCCGAGGAGGTGCTTCGTGTCACGGCCGACCAGGCCAGCGCCGGCGCGGTGGAGTTGCGCGTGCGCATGCAAGAGCGGCTGCGCCAGGCCAAGGAGCGGCTGCAGGACCTGCAAGACAGCGCGGTGGCGCGCGCCCGGGCCGCCGGCCACGCGGCTGACGACTACGTGCACGAGCACCCGTGGAAGGCCATCGGCGCGGCCGCCGGCGTCGGCCTGATCATCGGCTTGCTGATCGGGCGGCGCTAGGCCTGCGGCCAGACTGAATGGAGGCGGCAGCGTGAGCGCATCGCGCGGCGGGTTGTTCGATTCGCTGCGCCGGCTGCTGCACACCGGGCTCGACATCGCCCAGGTGCGGCTGGAGTTGCTGGGTGCCGACCTGGCACTGGAGAAGCTGCGGCTGATCGACGTGCTGCTGCGCGCGTTGCTCGGGCTGCTGCTGCTGGCCGTCGGCCTGGTGCTGTTGATCGGCTTCGTGCTGCTGCTGCTGTGGGACGGCTACCGCCTGCCGGCGCTGGCGGTGCTGACGCTGCTGTGCGTGCTGGGTGGCGGCTTGCTGCTGCATGCGGCGCGGCGGCGGCTGCGCCAGGGTGACGCGATGTTCGCCGCCACGCGCGGCGAGCTCGAGCGCGACCGCGCGGCGCTGGGCGCAAGCCGCGGCGACGACGCATGAACGCCGCCCACGACGAGCTGCTGCACCGGCGCGAGCAGTTGCGTTCGCGCAGCGCGGCGCTGCGCATGGACTGGGCGCAGCAGGTGCAGGGCCTGCGCCAGCCGCTGCGCGTGGCCGACCGCGTGCGCGACGGCGTGCACTGGCTGGTGGAGCACCCGCAGTGGCCGTTGTCCGCCGCCTTGATCCTGGTGGTGCTGCGTCCGCGCCGCGCGCTGCGCTGGGCCACCTTCGCCTGGCAGGGCTACAGCCTGTACCGGCGCGTGCAGCGCGGGCTGCCGCGCCCCAGATCGCCACGGCACTGACTGCGGCGATGGCGTCCGCGCGCGCTGAAGCTCGAGGCATCCAGTTCGCACTGGACGCCGCCGGCAAGCGCAGCAGCGGCGCAGCCGGGCGGCGGGTGCTGGCCGCGGCGCTGCGCGTGCTGGATGGCGCCGCCGCCGACAGCTGCCTGGCGCAGGCCAATTGGCGGCAAGCTTATGCGCGGCACCTGCGCCGCCTGGTCGAGTTGCAGGCGGCGCGGCCGCAGGCCGTCATCGCGTCGTGCCGCGCCGGGCTGGATGCGGCCTGGAGCGAGCTGGTCTACCTGCGCGACGGGCGCACGCTGGGCCTGCGCGAAGCGATGGCCACGCCGGCCGCTGCGCTGCGCAGCCTGCGCCTGCGCGGATGCGGCGATGCCGCACCGGCGCGCTGGCAGGTACCGTACCGCGGCCGCATGCTGCATGGCGACGCATTGGCCCGGCGCATTGACGCTTGGGCGGCGGCCGGGGTGATCGAGGACTCGCATGCGCAGGCGCTGCATCTGGCGCGCACCAACCCGCAATGGTTCGACCTGTCCGACCGGCACGTGCTGCTGCTGGGTGCGGGCAGCGAGGCCGGCCCGCTGTCCTGGCTGGCGTCTTGGCGCGCCAACATCGTCGCGGTCGATCTGCCGCGGGCGTCGGCCTGGAACAAGATCGCGCAGCGCGTACTCGCCGGCAACGGCCAGTTGATCGCGCCGCTGGTTTCGGCGGCGCCGGATGGCGGCGGCGCGGGCGACGACGCCCAGGCCACCCCACTGCAACGCGCCGGCTGCGACATGCTGACGCACGCGCCGCAGATCGCGGCCTGGTTGCGCTCGCTGGGCGTGCCGCTGGACCTGCTGGCCATTGCCTACGCCGACGGCGAAAGGCACGTGCGCGTGTCGCTGGCGATGGACGCGATCGCGGTGGCGCTGGCCGCGGCCGATGCGCGCTGCACGCTGGGCTGGATGGCCACGCCAAGCGACGTGTACGCGGTGCCGCAGGCGCTGGCCGAGGACGTGCAGCGTGCGTGGAACGATCGCGGCGCGCTCAAGCGGTTGGCGCAGGCCGGGGTGCGTACCGGCAGCGGCGGGCGCAGCTTCGTGCCGCAGATCGAGGCCCTGGTCGAGGCCGATGACGGCACGCGCTGGGGCATCGTCGACGCGCTGATCATCGAGCAAGGGCCGAACTACGCACTGGCCAAGCGGCTGCAGCAGTGGCGCGCGCTGGTCGCGCGGGCCGACGGGCAGGTCGCGTCGATCAACGTCGCGCCGTCCACCGCCACCGCGTCGGTGGTCAGCAACGCGGTGCTGGCCGCGGGGTTTCGTGGTGCCAAGACCTTCGGCATCGAGGTCTTCGAGCCTGACACCACCAACGCGCTGATGGCCGCGTTGTGGGTGCACGACCTGCGCAACCCGCAGTCCAGCGCCCATCCCCAGGTCGAACTCGCGCACCCGCTGCAGTTGCTGGTGGATGGCGCCAACCACGGCGGGCTGTGGCGGGTGCCGTACCTGCCGCGCTCGGTGCTGCCCTTCGCCGCGCTGCTGGGGCTGATGAAGCGGCGCTGACCGGCCGGCGCCACGGCCGCGGCCGGCCCGCGAGAATCGAGCTTCAACCACAAGCAGGAGACCATCATGTCCGATCGTTCGCGCCGCCGCGCCGCGCTGCCCGTTGCGTTGCTTGCCGCGGCGCTTCTGGGTGGCTGCAACAACGACTCTTCCGAGCCGCAGCCGATCAGGCACGTGTTCGTGATCATGCTGCAAAGCAAGAGCTACAGCGCCAGCTTCGGCGCCGATTCGAAGGCGCCGTACCTGTCGAAGACGCTGGCCGGCGAGGGCGCGTTGCTGCGCCAGTACTTCGGCACCGCCCACATCAGCACCGGCAACTACATCGCGCTGTTCAGCGGCCAGTCGGTCACGCTGGACACCGCCTGGGGCTGCGGCATCTACAGCGACATGGTGCTCACCGGCATGGCCGACATGGGCCAGGCGATCGGCACCGGCTGCGTCTACCCGGCATCGATCAAGACCCTTCCCGATCAGCTCGCGGCCGTCAACCTGACCTGGAAGGGCTACATGGAGGACTTGGGCAACGACCCGACGCGCGCACGCGCGACCTGCGGCAACCCCACGCTGAACGCACGCGACCGCACCCAGACATCGCGCCCGCCGTCGGTGGCGCTGCCCAACGGCGACATGTATGCGGCGCGGCACAACCCCTTCGTCTTCTTCCACTCGATCGTCGACACGCCCGCTTGCGACACCAACGTCGTCAACTTGAACCAGCTCGAGAACGACCTGAAGGCGATCGACACCACCGCCAACTTCACCTGGATCACCCCCGGCATGTGCCACGGCGGCCACGACACGCCCTGCCGCAATGGCGAGCCGGGCGGCCTGGTGTCGGCCGACGCGTTCTTGCGGAAGTGGGTGCCGTTGATCAAGGACTCGCCCGCGTTCAAGCGCGACGGCCTGCTCGTCGTCACCTTCGACCAAGGCGCGCCCGACGATCCGGTGCTTTCGGCCGACGGCCAGAAGCTGACCTATGTCTTTCGTGGTGAATCCTGCTGCAACCAGCAGCCCGGGCCCAACGTGAGCTACCCGATCACGCAAAGCTTTCCCAAGGCGCTGACCGGTTATCCCTATGACATCGAGACCGTCATCGAACGCTCGGGCGGCGGCCGTGTCGGCGCGGTGATGTTGTCGCCGTTCATCAAGCCGGGCACCGTGTCGGACGTGCCGTACAACCACTACGCGCTGCTGCGCACGCTGCAGGACCTGTTCAAGGTGGGTGGCTATCTGGGCTATTCGGCCCAGCAAGGCTTGAAGCCGATAGGCAACGAGGTGTTCAACAACCGTTGAGCCGGCGCTGCCATACGGTCTCACGCTCGGGTCGCATGGGGTCGTAGGGCCGCCAGCGGGTGTTCATCTGCTGGTGGATCTGATCGCGAGCCCGCGTCAGCCGCCGTTCCAGCCCTGCGCGCCCAGCAGCGGCACGAAGGCCACGCCGCACAGCGACTCGCTGCGGTCTTCTTCGTCGTCGCCCTTGGCGCGCGTCAGCCGCAGCAGCTCCTGCGCGCCGTGGCTGCGGCCCACCGGCATCACCAGCCGGCCGCCGGGCGCCAACTGCGCACGCAGCGCCGCGGGGATGCGCGGGCCAGCCGCGGTGACGGCGATCGCGTCGTAGGGTGCGGCATCCGGCCAGCCCAGGCTGCCGTCACCGATGTGCACTTGGACGTTGAATGCCCGCAGCTCGGCGAGCGTGCGCATCGCGGCCTCGGCCAAGCTGGCGATGCGCTCGACCGTGTGCACCTCGCGCGCCAGCCGCGACAGCACCGCGGCGGCGTAGCCCGAGCCGGTGCCGATCTCCAGCACGCGTTCGCCGCCCGACAACTGCAGCGCTTCGCTCATCAGCGCGACGATGTAGGGCTGCGAGATCGTCTGGCCGCCGCCGATGGGCAGCGGGTGGTCGGCGCAGGCCTCGTCCTGGCGATGTTCGGGCACGAAGCGTTCGCGCGGCACCGCGCGCATCGCCTGCAGCACGCGCTCGTCGCGCACGCCGCGTGCGGCGATGTCGCGATCGACCATCTCGGCGCGCCGTGCGGTCCAGGTCTGCATGGCGGCAGTATCCGGCAAGCGCGGAGCGGCGCGTGCGCTGTTCCGTGACGCCGCGCAAGGCAGGGGCGCGCCGCGCGCTGACGCGCTGGCGCACTAGCATCGGGCCGCCGTCACTGCCCTGCCGCTGCCCATGCAAGCCGCCAAACACAGCACCGAAGCCGAGGTCGATGCGCTCGACCGCTTGTGTGAACGCCTGGCCGGGTTCGACCCCGGCATCTCGACCGAATGGCTGGACGGCGCGCTGGCCGCGCTGATCGTCGGGCCGCGCACCGTGCTGCCCGGCGAATGGATGCCACTGCTGTTCGGCGATGCCTGGGAGCGTGCGATCGCCGACCCCGACGACCTGGCCGCGTCGACGGACACCCTGATGCGGCGCTGGAACGTGCTCGCCGACCAGCTCTATCCGCAGCGCCTGTACGACGAACCCGATCAGATGCACTTCCTGCCGCTGATCGACGAGTTCGACCCGAGCCAGCGCGACATCTTGATCGCCGAAGGCAAGCTCACGCCGGAACAGGCCGCCGACTGGCCGCTGACCGGGGAGCTGTGGGCCGGCGGCTTCCTCGACGTGGTCGACCATCTGGGCGCCGACTGGTTCCCGGCCAACGAGACCGGCGCTGCCGCGCGCGAGCTGGACGCCTACCTGTACTGCATCGAAGCGCTGACCGAGCGCAATGCCGCGAAGTTGGGCGCCGATCTGGCGCTGCGCCAGCCGGGCAAGGACTTCGATCGCGACGCGCTGCTCGATGGCGCCTGCTTCGCGGTGCAGGACCTGCGCTGCTACTGGCTCGAGCACGCGCTGCGCCCGGCGCCGCGCCGCGTCGAGAAGACACCCGGGCGCAACGATCCTTGCCCCTGCGGCAGCGGCAAGAAGTACAAGAAGTGCCACGGCGCCGGCACGGCGCCCGCGTGAGCTGCAGCGCCGGCACGGCGCCCGCGTGAGCTGCCGCGGCGGCCCGGCGCCCACGTGAGCTGCAGCGGCGGCCCGGCGCCGCGCTGCGCTAGAGTGCACGCACCATGAGCGACCCCCTCGATCTGCAAGGCCGCCACCTCGTGCTCGGCATGAGCGGCGGTATCGCCTGCTACAAGTCGGCCGAGCTGGTGCGCGAGCTGATGCGCTGCGGCGCGAGCGTGCAGGTGGTGATGAGCGATGCGGCTGCGCAGTTCATCACCCCGGTGACGATGCAGGCCTTGAGCAACCGCAACGTCTACACCAGCCAGTGGGATGTGCGCGAGCCCAACGCGATGGCGCACATCAACCTCACGCGCGAGGCCGACGCGGTGCTGGTGGCGCCGGCCAGTGCCGACTTGATGGCCAAGCTCGCGCAGGGGCGCGCCGACGATCTGCTGAGCCTGCTGTGCCTGGCGCGGCCGAGCGAACGCTGCCCGCTGCTGCTGGCCCCGGCGATGAACCGCGAGATGTGGGCGCACCCGGCGACGCGGCGCAACGTCGCGCAACTGCGTGCCGACGGCTGCAGCATCCTCGGACCGGCCGCCGGCGACCAGGCCTGCGGCGAGATCGGCGACGGGCGCATGCTCGAAGCGCTCGAGCTGTGCGACGAGATGGTGGCCTTCTTCCAGCCCAAGCTGCTGGCGGACAAACGCGTGCTGATCACTGCCGGCCCCACCTTCGAGGCCATCGACCCGGTGCGCGGCATCACCAACCTGTCCAGCGGCAAGATGGGTTTCGCCATCGCGCGTGCCGCGCAGGAGGCCGGCGCGATCGTCACGCTGGTCGCCGGCCCGGTGAGCCTGGCCACGCCGCGCCACGTGGCGCGGATCGACGTGAGCAGCGCGCAGCAGATGCACGACGCGGTGCTGCCGCTGGCGCCGCGGCACGACGTGTTCGTCGCCACTGCGGCAGTGGCCGATTGGCGACCGGCCGAATGCGGCGCGCAGAAGATCAAGAAAGACGGGTCGGGCCGCGTGCCGACGATTGCGATGACCGAGAACCCCGACATCCTGGCCGCGGTGGCGCGCCTGCCCGAGCGGCCTTACTGCGTGGGCTTTGCCGCCGAGAGCCACGACCTGGCCAAGCACGCGCGCGAGAAGCGGCTGCGCAAGAACATCCCGCTGATCGTCGGCAACCTCGGGCCGGCGACCTTCGGCCGCGACGACAACGCGCTGCTGCTGGTCGACGAACGCGGCGAGCGCGAGCTGCCGCACGCCGGCAAGCTGACGCTGGCGCGCGCGCTGGTGGCCGAGATCGCGGCGCGGCTGAAGAAACAATGACCACGATCGAGCTGAAGCTGCTGGATGCGCGCATGGCCGAGTACCTGCCGGCGTACGCGACGCCGGGTAGCGCCGGCCTGGACCTGCGCGCCTGCCTCGACGCGCCGCTGCAATTGCCCCCCGGCGGTGCGGCGCTGATCCCCACGGGTCTGGCGATCCACATCGGCGACCCGGGGCTGGCGGCGATGCTGCTGCCGCGCTCGGGCCTGGGGCACAAGCACGGCATCGTGCTCGGCAACCTGGTCGGGCTGATTGACAGCGATTACCAGGGCCCGCTGATGGTCAGTTGCTGGAACCGCGGCAGCGAGCCCTTCAGCGTGCAGCCGCTGGAGCGCATCGCGCAGATGGTGATCGTGCCGGTGGTGCAGGCGGCGTTCAGGCGCGTCGACGAGTTCGAGGCCTCGGCGCGCGGCGACGGCGGGTTCGGATCGACCGGGAAGGCCTAGCTCAGAGTCTGTGTCTCAGTGCATCGCCGTGCCCGGCGGCGCGGTGTTCAGCACCGTGACGCCGGCCGCACCCAATGTGCCGGCGGCGACCTCGTCTTCGCTGGCTTCGCGCACGTCGCGCACCTGCAACTGCAGCCGCAGCGCGATGCCGGCCAGCGGATGGTTGCCGTCCAGCACCACGTGCGACGGGTAGACCTCGGTCACGGTGTAGATCGCGTCGGCCGGCATGTCGGGCGTCTTGCTGCCAGCGGGCAGGCCCTCGAACTGCATGCCGGGCTCGAGCTGCTCGGGAAAGAGCTCGCGCGCCTCGAAGCACACCAGATCGCTGCGGTAGTCGCCGAAAGCATGTTCGGGCTCGAGGTGCAGCTGCGCCTCGAATCCGGTCTCCTGGCCGAGCAGAGCTTGCTCGATCTTGGGCAGCAAGTCGTCGCCGCCGTAGAAGAACTCCAACGGATCGGCCAGGGTGTCGATCTGGGCGCCCTGGGCATCGCTCAGGGTCCAGGTCAGGCTCACGACGCAGGGCTGGGCAATCTTCATCGTTCGATGATCGCACAGCGCAGCGTGCGCCCGCGACGACGCCGGCCTCGGCATGCCGGCGCGGGCCGACAATGGCCCGATGGAACCGCACCTTTCGCTGGCGTTGCTCGGCGGCCTGTCGCCGGCGTTGTTCATGCGCCGCCACTGGCAGAACAAGCCCTTGCTGGTGCGCCAGGCGCTGCCCGCGGTGGCACCGCCGCTGACGCGCACGCAGCTGTTCGATCTGGCCGCCAGCGACGGCGTCGAGTCGCGCCTGGTGCGCCGCGTGGGTGAGGGCTGGTCGCTGCGCCGCGGCCCGCTGCCGCGGCGTGCGCTGCCGGCGCTGTCGCACCCGGGCTGGACCGTGCTGGTGCAAGGGCTGGACCTGCATGTGCCGGCTGCGCATGAACTGCTGCGGCGCTTTCGCTTCGTGCCCGATGCGCGGCTGGACGACCTGATGCTGTCGTATGCCAGCGACGGCGGCGGTGTCGGCCCGCACCTGGACTCCTACGACGTGTTCCTGATCCAGGTGCTTGGCCAGCGGCGCTGGCGCATCGGCCGCGCGCGCGACCGGTCGCTGATCGATGGCCTGCCGCTGAAGATCCTGCGCCATTTCGAGCCCGAGCACGACTGGCTGCTGCAGCCCGGCGACATGCTGTACCTGCCGCCGCACTGGGCGCACGATGGCATCGCGGTGGGTGAATGCATGACTGCGTCAGTCGGGTTTCGCGCGCCGGGGCCGGCGGAGCTGGCGCGCGAACTGCTGGTGCGGCTGGCCGACGCGGTCGAACCTGCGGCCAGCGAAGGTCTGTACGGCGACGCCGCGCAGCCGGCGACCACGACACCGGCCGCGATCCCGCCGGCGCTGCACGACTTCGCCGCCGCCGCATTGCACAAGGCCTTGCGCGATCCGCAGGCGCTGGCGCGCGCGTTGGGCGAGTGGCTGAGCGAGCCCAAGGCGCAGGTCTGGTTCGACCCTGGGGCGGGTCACCTCGACCCGTGGCTCGGGGTGGTGCTCGACCGGCGCACGCGCATGCTCTACGACGCGCGCCATGTCTACCTCAACGGTGAAGCTTTTCGCGCCAGCGGCGGGGACGCGCGGCTGCTGCGCCGCCTGGCCGATGAGCGGCGGCTGGCTGCCGGCGATCTGCAGCGTCTGAGCGCACAGGCGCGTGCGCTGATCGCAGACTGGGCCCGCGCCGGCTGGCTGCACCGCGACGAGGGCCATGACGCCTGAGAGTCTGTGAAGCAGTCCGCCGCATCCGCTCGAGCGCCCGCAATGGCGCCGCTCGTTGTTGCAAATGCTCGCCGTAGCCCGGGCTACGGCTGTGCTTTGCGCCTAGATCGACGCCATTTCGGACACCCGCTCGGGCGCGCCGGAATACTCCACAGACTCTGAGCATGGCCGTGCCGCTGCAGCCGCCTTGGCGCGCATCGCCACCGCATGATCGGCTTGCGGATTCATTGCAAGCGACGCGCATTTGCAACACTCGGCGCCCGCGCGCCGGGCCGGGCTGGCGTCACATAGGGAAATCCACTACCCGAACCCTATAATTGGCTTGCGGGCCCCCGGCGTCCGCCGGCTTGAGTCCTTGGCCGTCCTGCTGCAGTTCTGGCGGCGGGGCCGCAGGGGTCCTTCGCTTTGAGTCACACCGTCAACAACCCGAGGAACGTCAATGAACAAGTCACTGATCCTGGCCTCCATGGCCGCCGCCATCGCGCTGGCCGCTTGCGGCAAGAAGGAAGAGGCTCCGGCCGCTCCGCCCGCTGCCACCGAATCCGCTGCCCCGGCCGCTGAGGCTGCAGCGTCGGCTGTCGAAGCGGTTGCCGCGCCCGCGGCTTCCGCCGTGGCCGGTGCCGCTGATGCCGCCGCCTCGGCCGCGGTCGACGCTGCTGCCGCCACCGGCGCTGCGGTCGATTCGGCCAAGGACGCTGCTGGCAAGGCGGTCGACGCCGCCGCCGACGCGGCCAAGGACGCCGCCGGCAAGGCAGTGGACGCCGCTGCCGACGCCGTCAAGAAGTGATTGCCGCCACGCGCTGCTGAAAAAGCCGCCCTCGGGCGGCTTTTCTGTGCCCGTTGCGGGCGTGGCAGCAGCCGCGCCTGGGGCGGGCGGCGACCGCGCCTTACTTCAGGTCTTCGGCCAGCACCGCCACGATGCGCTGACCGTCTTCGTTGGCGACCGGCTGGCCCTGCGTGTCCAGCACCGACACCAAGGTCTTGGCGCCGTCGCTGCGCAACGCCACTTGGTACCGGACAGCCGCCGCGCTGGTATCGGTGGTGGCACCGAACAGCTTGGCAAAGAAGCCGGGGGACTTTTCCTGCCCGGCGGTGTTCGGGTCGACGTAGCGCACGAAGTACAGCCCCGCGGCGCGGTCGCGGTCTTCGACGCTGAAGCCCGAGCGGTCGAGCGCGATACCCACGCGGCGCCAGGCGCGGTCCAGGCCGTCATCGAGTTCCAGCGTGGCCGGCTTGCCGGCCACCACCCGGGCGCGCGGCAACGCCGGCGTCGCCGGCGCCGCCTGCACCGGGCTGGCGACCGCCTCGCGTGCCGCCGCTTCGTTGGCGCCGAGCTTGACCAGCAGCCGCGACAGCATCTCGTTTTCGAGTTCGGGCTCGCTGGGCCGCGGCTCCCACTTGGTGAACTCCTTTTGCGCGTTGGTGTAGACCTCGATCATGCCGCGGTGGGTGATGATGATCTCGCTGCCGCCGCCGGCGGTGCGCTCGATGCGGGTGCGGTACTGGTCGAGCTCGCCGGTGGAATACAAGGTGTCGAGCACCGAGCCGAGCGATTTGCGGATCACGTCCTGCGGCAGCTTGGCGCGGTTTTCCGCCCAGTTGGTTTCCATCACGCCGGCGCCGGCGTCGTTCTTGGCCAGCGTGAAACCCATGTCGCGCCAGAAGCTGGTCAACTGCGGCCAGAGTTGCTCGGGTGGCAGCGGCACGTCGAGCCAGCGCCGGTTGCCGTCGGTCTGGATGCGGAACTCGCCGATCGCGGTGGGGGCCACCGCCGGCGCGCTGGTGCGGATGCTGCTGGCGCCACCAGTCCCGGCGGTGCTGGCGCTGATGGTGCCGCGCTGCTGCTGGTAGCGGCCCTCGCGCGACAGCTGCTGCAGGTCGGGCGGCACTTCCAGCGGGTTCATCTTCGTGGTCGCGGTGCGGTAGTCGACGCGCTCACTGGTGAACAGCGGCGACGAGCAACCGCCCAGCGCCATGGCCAGCGCCAGCGTGCCCAAGGCGGCAAGGGGCTTGTCACCAACAGAAGAATTCACATCAAGTCTCCGGCATGCCGCAAGCGGCATGCGTTACGGCAATCAGCTTCAACAGAGGCGAGGCACTCAGCGCAGGCCGCTGTCGCGCAGCGCCTGTGCGACCTTGGCCTGCCCGGCCGGCGTCAGCGGCACGATCGGCAAGCGCGCGGCCGCGCCGCACAGCCCGAGCTGCGCCATCGCCCACTTGGTGGGTGTCGGGCTGGACTCGCAGAACAGCTCGCGGTGCAGCGGCAACAGCTGCAGATGGATCTCGGCGGCGCGGCGCACCTGGCCTTCGAGTGCCGCCACGCACAACTCGTGCATCAGGCGCGGCGCCAGGTTGGCGGTGACGCTGACGTTGCCCTGGCCGCCCAGCAGCATCAGCGCCACCGCGGTGGCGTCGTCGCCGGAGTACAGCGAAAAGCCCTTGGGCAGTTGCTTGATCAGCCAGGCGGCGCGTTCGATGTCGCCGGTGGCGTCCTTCAGGCCGACCACGCCGTCGACCTCGGCCAGGCGCAGCACCGTGTCGTTGCTCAGGTCGGCCACGGTGCGCCCGGGCACGTTGTACAGCACCATCGGCAGATCGACCGCCTCGGCGATGGCGCGAAAGTGCTGGTAGATGCCTTCCTGCGACGGCTTGTTGTAGTACGGCACCACCGACAGATGGCAGTCGGCGCCGACCTGCTTGGCATAGCGTGTCAGCTCGATCGCTTCGCTGGTGGCGTTGGCGCCGGTGCCGGCCATGACCGGCACGCGCCCGGCCGCCTGCTCGACCGCGACGCGGATGATCTCGCAATTCTCTTCCATCGACACCGTCGGCGATTCGCCGGTGGTGCCGACCACGCCGATGCAGTCGGTGCCCTCGGCGATGTGCCAGTCGACCAAGCGGCGCAGCGCCGGGTAGTCCACGGCGCCGTCCTCGTGCATCGGGGTGATCAGGGCGACGATGCTGCCAACGATGGGGTTCATGCCAGTTCCTTGCAATCGGCCGATTTTACGCACCGGCGCTTGGCCCGCCGGCGAGCGGGTAACGCGGGTGGTCGCCGCTGGCGCCGGCTTCGGCGACCGCGGCGATGCGCTGCACGAAGCGCGGCGGTGTGTCGGCAAAGCCGTCTTCGTAGGCGACGATGCGCAGCCCGCGTGCCACCTCCAGCAGCTCGCCGTGGCGCAGCAGGAAGTCCGCACGCGCCGGCCGGCCGACGGTCTGGTTGCCGTCGGCGAAGGTTTCGTAGATCAGCACGCCGCCGTCGGCCAATGCCGCCAGCAGCTGCGGCCACAGCGGCCGCCACAGGTAGTTGGTGACGACGATCGCGTCGAAACGCTGGTTCGCCAACGGCCAGGGCGCGCCTTCCAGGTCGGCCAGCTGCACCCGCGCGACCGCCCGCAGCGCGTGCAGGGCGGCCTCATCGCGATCCACTGCGGTGACCGCGAAGCCCGCGGCGGCAAGCCAGCGGGTGTGGCGGCCGCTGCCGCAGGCCAGGTCGAGCACATCGCCCGCCGGGCGGATCAGCGCAGCCCAGCGCCGTACCCACGGCGAGGGCGCGGCCAGCCCGGCATGCACAGCGTCAGAAGCAGGCCCAGACACGGTTGGCCAGGTCCACCGCCAGATGCGGGTTCAGGTAGGCGGCAAACACCGCGGCCAGCACGGCTGCGGCGAGCAGCGCGGCGCCCACTCGCAAGGCGCGCCGCTTCATGCCGCTTGCGGCGCCGGCCGCTGGATCGGCGCGTCGCGTATCGGCCAGTTGATCAGCGCGGCCGCGAGGCCCAGCGCCACCGAAATCCACCACACGACGTCGTAGCTGCCGCTGGTCTCGTAGAGCCTGCCGCCGAGCCAGGCGCCGAGGAACGAGCCCACCTGGTGGTTCAGGAACACGATGCCGCCGAGCATCGACATGTACTGCGCACCGAAGATCTGTGCCACCACCGCGTTGGTCGGCGGCACGGTCGACAGCCACAGCAACCCCATCGCCGCGGCGAAGAGGTACACGCTCCACGGCGTGATCGGCAGGCTGATGAACGTGACGATGACCACCGAGCGCAGCAGGTAGATCACCGACAGCATGCGCGGCTTGGACAAGTGCTGGCCCAGGCTGCCGGCGATGTAGGTGCCGAAGACGTTGAACAGCCCGATCAGCGCCAGCGCCGTGCTGGCCACGCCGGGCTGCAGGCCGTGGTCCTTCAGGTAGCTGGGCAGGTGCACGCCGATGAACACCACCTGGAAGCCGCAGACGAAGTAGCCGGCCGTCAGCAGCTTGAAGCCGTTGTGGCCCAGCGCTTCGCGCAGCGCCGCGCTCACGCTTTGCTGCGTGCCGGCGTGCGCCAGGTGCGGCGCCGGCTCGCGCAAGCCGAAGGCCAGCGGCAGCATCGCCAGCGCCATCGCGCCCAGCACGAACAGCGCGTTCTGCCAGCCCCAGCCGCTGATCAGCCAGTTCTCCACCGGCACCATCAGGAACTGGCCGAAGGAGCCGGCCGCGGCCGTCACGCCCATGGCCCACGAGCGCCGGTGCGGCGCGACGTTGCGCGCGACCACGCCGAAGACGATGGCGTAGGTGGTGCCGGCCTGCGCCATGCCCAGCAGCAGCCCGGCGCTGCCGGTGAAGGCCAGCCCGGAGCTGGCCAGCGCCATCCACACCAGGCCGCAGGCGTAGAGCACGCCGCCCAACAGCAGCACGCGCCAGGCGCCGTAGCGGTCGGCCAGCATGCCGGCAAACGGACCGAACACGCCCCAGGCCAGGTTCTGGATCGCCAGCGCGAAGGCGAAGGTCTCGCGCGACCAGCCGCGGTCCATCGTCAGCGGCTGCAGGAACAGGCCGAAGCCGTGACGGATGCCCATCGACAGCGTCACCACGGCGGCGCCGCACAGCAGCACCTGGGTCATCGACAGCGGCGCCGTCTTGGCGGTTGCGGGTGGGGCCATGCGGCGAATCTAGCGCATCCGCCGCGCCGCGGTCGCGCTGCTACATTGCGAGGCAAAGAAGCAGGAGACCGGCGTGAAGATCCTCGTGCTCGGCAGCGGCGTCATCGGTACCTGCGTGGCCTACTACCTGGCACGCGACGGCCACGAAGTGCAGGTGCTCGACCGCCAGGAAGGCCCGGCGCTGGAGACCAGCTTCGCCAATGCCGGCGAGGTCTCGCCCGGTTATTCGGCGCCGTGGGCCGGGCCGGGCGTGCCGGTCAAGGCGATCAAGTGGATGCTGATGGCCCACAGCCCGCTGGTGATCTGGCCGCTGCTCGACCCGGCGATGTGGCGCTGGGGCGCGGCCATGCTGGCCAACTGCACCGAACGCGCCTACGCGCTGAACAAGAGCCGCATGGTGCCGATTGCCGAATACAGCCGCGACTGCATGAAGGCGCTGCGCGCCGACACCGGCATCGCCTACGACGAGCGCATGCAAGGCACGCTGCAGCTGTTTCGCACGCAAAAGCAGCTCGACGGCATCGGTGGCGACGTCGCGGTGCTGAAGCAGTACGGCGTGCCCTACGAGGTGCTGGACCGCGCCAGATTCGTCAAGGTCGAGCCGGCGCTGGCGCTGACCCAGCAAAAGTTCGTCGGCGCCTTGCGCCTGCCCGGCGACGAAACCGGCGACTGCTTCAAGTTCACCAACCGGCTGGCCGAGATGGCGCGCTCGCTGGGCGCGAGTTTTCGCTGGCACACGCAGATCCAGGCGCTGGAACAGCAGGGCGGCCGGATCAGCGGCGTGCGCACCGACGCCGGGCTGATGCAGGCCGACCGCTACGTGCTGGCGCTGGGCAGCTATTCGCCGCTGCTGCTGCGCCCGCTGGGCCTGCGCATCCCGGTCTATCCGGTCAAGGGTTATTCGATCACCGTGCCGATCACCGACGCCAAGGGCGCACCCGAGTCGACCATCATGGACGAGACGCACAAGGTCGCGGTGACGCGGCTGGGCGACCGCATCCGTGTCGGCGGCACGGCCGAGCTCGCCGGCTACAGCCTGAAGCTGCGCGAAGCGCGGCGCGCGACGCTGGAGCACGTGGTCACTGACCTGTTCCCCAAGGGCGGCGATGTGTCGCAGGCCACCTTCTGGTGCGGGCTGCGGCCGATGACGCCCGACGGCACGCCGATCGTCGGGCCCACGCCGCTGCCCAATTTGCTGCTGGCCACCGGCCACGGCACCCTGGGCTGGACCATGGCGGCCGGCACCGGCCGGGTCATCGCCGACCTGGTGGCCGCCCGCAAGCCCGAGATCGAGGTGTCCGCACTCGGCATGGCGCGCTACGGCCGCGGCTGAGCGCTTGGGCGCGGGCGCACTCTGATCCGTGCGCACCACGGGGCGCCATACAGACCCCCGCACACCCTGTCATACCAGCACGACCAGGTCACCGCAACTCTTCAACAACGCGTCGGCCGTCAGCAAGGGGCCGACGGGGTCGCGATCGCGCATGGGCAGGCGCGCCGCCGCCGTCGCCGTCGCGTGCAAGACGCGGACCGCCAGCCCCGCAAAACCGCAGTGCCCGATGGCCGCGACCAGGTCCTCCCGTTCGATGTCGTCCTCGGCGAAGGTTGATGTATATTGACCATGTACATAAATGCATCACAGCGCATGGCCATCCAGATCGCGAACCCTGAGGTAGTCAAGAAGGTCAGCCGGCTGGCACAGGTTACCGGCCTCACCAAGACGGCGGCCGTCGAACTGGCGGTGGACCGGCTGCTGCGCGAAAGCGCGCAGGCGCGCGGCGGTTCTGGCGACGGCATGGCCGCGTTGCTTGCGCAGTTCGACCAGGTGCCGGATCGGCCCGACGCCTTTGATCCCGTCGAATGGGACGATCAGGGCCTGCCGCGATGATCGTGGCGGACACCTCGGCGCTGGCCGCCGTTGTCTTCGGCGAGCCTGAGCGCGGCCGCTTCGTGCGCCGCATGGAACAGGCCGAGCGGGTGCTGGTCAGCGCCGTGTCGGTGGTCGAGACTCGCATGGTGGTCTTTGGCCGGCGCGGGCCGCGTGGAGTCGTCCTGCTCGACGATCTCTTGCGCCTGCCGATGATCGAGGTCGCGGCCGTCGGTGTCGCAGAGATGGACGCGGCGTACGCCGCCTTCGTGCTCTACGGCCGCGGCAGCGCTCACCCTGCCGCGCTGAACTTCGGCGATGTCTTCAGCTACGCGCTGGCCAAGGTGCGCGGGCTGCCGCTGCTGTTCAAGGGCGATGACTTTGCTCGCACCGACGTACAACCGGCCTGGGAGCGCGCGGCGGGTTGAGCGCCGCGGCCGCCGCGGCCAAGGGTGGCTCGGGAATCAGTCGAGCACGATGCGCGCGCCGTATTGACCGACTACACGGGTTCTCCAGAAGACGTCATGCCGGCACGACCATGTCGCCGTAGCTCGACAGTAACGCGTCGGCCGTCAACAACCGCAGGGGTTCCGTGACAGCCTGAGCGACCAGCAGCCGATCGAAGGGGTCGCTGTGCAGGCTCGGCAAGCCCGCCACCTGGACCGCGTGCTCCGGCTTGACTGCGAGCAATGCGTAGCCGGCATCCCTGAACGCCTGCAGCGCCTGTGCCGGCGGTACCGGCATGTCGCCCCGGCCCAGCGCGTGCTTGATCGCGATTTCCCACAGCGTTGCCGCGCTGACATGCACTTCGTCAGCGTCGAGGATGATCTGCCGCGCCTGGCGCGACAGCCGCCGGCTTTCGGTGACGGCCCACAGAGCGATATGCGTATCCAGCAGGATGCGCATGCTCACGAACCCTCGAACAGCTTGCGCACCTCGGGGTTCGAGTCGTCGATGTCGTCCGGCACGGTGAAGCGCCCCTTGGCGATGCCGATGCGCCGACTGCGATCGCTTCGAGCCTGGCCGAGCGGCACCAGCCTGGCCGCAGGCCGGCCGTTGCGCGCGATGATGAATTCGCTCTCGGCGCCGCTTTCCAGCGCCTGCACCAGCTTCGACAACGTGGTCTTGGCGTCCAGCATGTTGATGACGCGGCTCATGGCCGATCTCCGTTAGCCAGTGTTGGCCAAGTGTAGCGATCTGGCAGGGCTGACGCCGCTGGCTCGGCTGCGGCGGCTGCCTAGAATCGCCGCCCCATGGCAAACAAGCAAGGCACCTACGCCGAAGCCTCGATCCGCGTGTTGAAGGGCCTCGAGCCCGTCAAGCAGCGTCCGGGCATGTACACGCGCACCGACAACCCGCTGCACATCGTGCAGGAGGTGATCGACAACGCCGCCGACGAGGCGCTGGCCGGCTACGGCAAGCGCATCGCGCTGACGCTGCACGCCGACGGCTCGGTCAGCGTCGACGACGACGGCCGCGGCATTCCCTTCGGCCTGCACCCCGACGAGCAGGTGCCGGTGGTCGAGATCGTGTTCACCCGGCTGCACGCCGGCGGCAAGTTCGACAAGGGCGCGGGTGGTGCCTACAGCTTTTCCGGCGGGCTGCACGGCGTGGGCGTCAGCGTCACCAACGCGCTGGCGAAAAAGCTGCAGGTGACGGTGTGGCGCGACGGCCAGGTGGCGACGCTGGCCTTTGCCGGTGGCGACGTGATCGAGCCGCTGCAGCTTCGCGCCGCCACGGCCGGCGAGCGCAAGCACGGCACCTGCGTGCGCGTCTGGCCCGACGCCAAGTACTTCGACAGCGCCGAGCTGCCGCGTGCCGAGCTCGTGCACCTGCTGCGCAGCAAGGCGGTGCTGATGCCCGGCGTGAGCGTGACGCTGGCGCACGAAAAAGGCGCCGATCCGCAGACCTGGCTCTACAAGGGCGGCCTGCGCGACTACCTGAACCAGCACCTGAGCACCGAGCCGCTGATCCCGCTGTTCGAGGGCGAGCAGTACGCCACCGGCCAGGAGGCCGAGAACGTCGCCGAAGGCGAGGGCGCCGCCTGGTGCGTGGCCTTCACCGACGACGGCGCGACGCTGCGCGAGAGCTACGTCAACCTGATCCCCACGGTGGCCGGCGGCACGCACGAGAGCGGCCTGAAGGACGGGCTGTTCGGCGCGGTCAAGGGCTTCATCGAGCTGCACGCGTTGTTGCCCAAGGGCGTGAAGCTGATGAGCGAGGACGTGTTCTCGCGCGCCAGCTTCGTGCTTTCGGCCAAGGTGCTGGACCCGCAGTTCCAGGGTCAGATCAAGGAGCGGCTGAACAGCCGCGACGCCTTGAGGCTGGTGTCGGGCTTTGTCAAGCCGGCGCTCGAGCTGTGGCTGAACCAGCACGTCGATGTCGGCAAGAAGCTCGCCGAGCTGGTGATCCGCCAGGCGCAGACGCGCCAGCGCGCCAGCCAGAAGGTCGAAAAGCGCAAGGGCTCGGGCGTGGCCGTGCTGCCGGGCAAGCTCACCGATTGCGAGAGCCGCGACCTGAACCTGAACGAAGTCTTCCTGGTCGAAGGCGATTCGGCCGGCGGCAGTGCCAAGATGGGCCGCGACAAGGAAACGCAGGCGATCCTGCCGCTGCGCGGCAAGGTGCTCAACAGCTGGGAGGTCGAGCGCGACCGGCTCTTCGCCAACAACGAGATCCACGATATCGCGGTGGCGGTGGGCGTGGACCCGCACGGCCCGAACGACGAGCCCGACTTCAGCGGCCTGCGCTACGGCAAGGTGTGCATCCTCAGCGACGCCGACGTCGACGGTTCGCACATCCAGGTGCTGCTGCTCACGCTGTTCCTGCGCCACTTCCCCAAGTTGATCGAGCGCGGCCACGTGCACGTGGCGCGCCCGCCGCTGTTTCGCGTCGACGCGCCGGCACGCGGCAAGAAGCCGGCGGCCAAGCTCTACGCGCTGGACGACGGTGAACTCGAGGCCACGCTGGACAAGCTGCGCAAGGAAGGTGCGCGCGAAGGCTCATGGAGCATCAGCCGCTTCAAGGGCCTGGGCGAGATGAACGCCGAGCAGCTGTGGGAGACGACGCTGAACCCCGAGACGCGCCGGCTGCTGCCGGTGGCCTATGGCGAAGCCGGCTTCGACGCCACGGTGCGCTCGCTGACCAAGCTGATGGGCAAGGGCGAGGCCGCGGCGCGGCGCGAGCTGATGGAGCTGCACGGCGACGCGATCGAGGTCGATGTGTAGCGCCCATCTGCGCGCGGCGCAGCGGGGGCGTCGGTCATGGCAGATCGGAAACGCAAGCGCGAGCCGATAGATCGGCGTCAACCGCGACTGCGCGTCAGGCTGCGGGATCGAGTTGCAGTGCCGGCATCGGCAGCTCGATCGCATCCGGATCGCGCCGGGGCGTCTGGCCATGGCGCGCCGACAGGCTTTGCAGCCGCGTCGCATCGACCCGGCCGACGAGTTTTGCCAGGTCGCTGTAGCGCAGGCCCTCGCCGATCAGCCAGTCGATCGCGGTGTCGCGCAGCAGCTCCCAGGTCACGCTCGACGCCTGATCCAGCTGCGCGTCCAGCGCGGCGCCAAGCACCATCGAGGCCACGTCCGACGGCGCCAGCGGCTGCCCGGCCGCATCGTGCAGCGCGAGCTGCTGCGGGTCATGGCCGTCGGCCAGCGTGGCCGGCAGCCACCGCGGCATCGGCACGCGGCGCGCCCAGGCGCCGGGCACCTGCAGCTGCAACGCCTCACGGTCCATGTGCTGCGGCCGGATGGCAAGCGCCTCGTCGACCGACAGGCCCATCAGGGCCAGCGCGCACAGCAGCCGGGTGCCGCCGCTGCAGGCCATCAGCAAGGCGCTGGCTTCGGCCTGGCTGAGCAACGGCAGCGGTGCGGCCAGCGCGGCGGCAGCGGCCGGCGGCTGCGCGTCCAGCAGGGTCGGCGCTGACGCCACTGCGCCTGCAAGCGCGGTGCGCTCGGCCCAATGCGGGCTCAGCACCACCGTGGTCTGGGCTGCGGGCGCGGCGGCCGGCGCCGAACGGTTGAACAGCTCGACCGTGCCCATCACCACCAGCGCGAAGGCGGCCGCGCCCGCCAGCACCAGCAAGCCGTCACGCCAGCGGTCGGGCCGAAACGGTGCCGACGGCACGGCCGCGGCCTCGATCACCGTCACCGCGGCCGCGCGGCGCAGCTCGTCGGCCTCGAGCCGCGACACGCGCTCGAGCTGCTCGCGCCGCGCCTTGTCCAGTTGCGCCAGGTCGTCCTCCAGCGTCTTGGCCTGGGCGATGCGCAGGCTGGACTGCACCAGCGCCGGGCGTGCGGCAGCCAGCTGCGCGCGCAGCCGTGCCACCTGTGCCTGCGCGGCGGCGTGCTCTTCTTGCGCGGCCTGCAGCGCCGCTTGCAGGCTGATGCCGCGCTGCTGCACGATCTGCTGTTCCAGCTCGGCCAGGCGGGCACGCATCGCGCGGGCCTGTGCGTCCATTTCCAGGAATGCGGGCGTGTAGCTGCGCTCGAGTTCGCGCAGATCCTCGCGGATCTGGTGTGCCCGGGTTTCCAGCCCCGACAGCGCCGGATCGGCGCGAGCCTGGGTGCTGCTCTTGCCCTGTGCGGTCGCCTGGGCCACGGCCGACAAGCGGGCTGCGCTGGCGGACTCCTTTTCCACGGCGGCATCCAGCGCGCGGTTCAGCCCCTGGTTGCGCGCGACCGCGTCGTTGTCGTCGCGCTGCGCGAGCACGCCCTCGCGCTGCCTGAAGTCGTCGAGCTGGGTGCGCCGCTTCGTGGTCGTTGTCTCGAGCCGGGCCAGCTCCTGCCGCGCGGCGGCGAGTTGGGCGTCGGCGTCGCTGCGCTGGCGCGAGCCGAGGTCCTGCCGCAGCACCTCGGCAAAGGTGTTCAACACATCGGCCAGCAAGCGCGGCTCGGGCCCGGTGGCACGCAACTCGACGACCTCGGAGCCCGACACCGGCAGCACCTGCAGCATCGCCTGCAGTCGGCCGGCCGGGTCCGTACCCAAGGTGGCGGCCGGCACGCCCGAGGCCAGCAGCGCCGCCGCCACCTTTGCCAGCAGCGGCCGGCTGTCGACCAGTTGCAGCTTGGTCGCGTAGCTCCCCGAAGCCGCTGCCGCCGGGCGGCTCACCTCGGGCAGGCTCAGTTGCAAGCGTGTGCTGGTGCGGTACTCCAGCGGGCGGCTGAAGTTCCACCACTGGCCGACCAGCAGCGCCGCCAGCATGCTCAGCGCGAACACCAGCAGGCGCCGTCGGTTGCCGCGCCGGGCCTGCTGCGCGTCGGCTGCCGCGGCGTGGCTGCCCGGGCCGTGCCAGGCGGGAATCGTTGTCGGGTCTGCGCTCATCGCCGGCATCCAGCCCCGCCATGCGCGATTGCGGCGGGCGACGAATTGTGGCGGGCAGGTCGTGCGCTGGGTGAGCCTGCCGACTCCCTAACTGCGCTGCCGATGCGACTTTTACATCCCGGCGTAATTCGGCCCGCCGCCGCCCTCGGGCGTGACCCAGACGATGTTTTGCGTCGGGTCCTTGATGTCGCAGGTCTTGCAGTGCACGCAGTTCTGCGCGTTGATCACCAGCCGATCGCTGCCGTCGTCGTCCTTGACGAACTCGTACACGCCGGCCGGGCAGTAGCGCGCCTCGGGCCCGGCGTAGCGCGCCAGGTTGACGCTGACCGGCACGGTCGGGTCCTTCAGCGTCAGGTGCGCGGGCTGGTTTTCCTCGTGGTTGGTGTTGCTGATGAACACGCTGGACAGGCGGTCAAACGTGAGCTTGCCGTCGGGCTTGGGGTAGTCGATCGGCTGGCATTCGGCCGCGGGCTTCAGGTACAGGTGGTCGGCTTTTTCGCGGTGCAGCGTCCACGGCGGGTTCTTCAGCCCCAACTTGGGCAGCAGCCACTGCTCGATGCCGGTCATCAGCGTGCCGATGACGAAGCCCTTCTTGAACCACTGCTTGAAGTTGCGCGAGCGCTGCAGCTCCTCGTGCAGCCAGCTGTGCTGGAAGCTGTCGGGAAAATCAGCCAGCTCGTCGCCGCTGCGCCCGCTTTGCAAGGCGGCGAAGGCCGCCTCGGCGCACAGCATGCCGGTCTTCATCGCGGCGTGGCTGCCCTTGATCCGGCTGGCGTTGAGGAAGCCGGCGTCGCAGCCCAGCAGCGCGCCGCCAGGGAACACCACCTTGGGCAGGCTCAGGATGCCGCCGGCGGTGAGCGCGCGCGCGCCGTAGCCGATGCGTTTGCCGCCTTCGATGTGCGCACGGATGGAAGGGTGTGTCTTCCAGCGCTGCATCTCCTCGAAGGGGCTCAAGAACGGGTTCTTGTAGTCCAACCCGACCACGTAGCCCAGCGTGACCTTGTTGCCTTCCAGGTGGTACAGGAAACCGCCACCGTAGGTGTCGTTGTCCACCGGCCAGCCGGCGGTGTGCACCACGCGGCCCGGCTTGGCCTTGGACGGATCGACCTCCCACAGCTCCTTGATGCCGATCGCGTAGCTTTGCGGGTCGCGCCCGGTGTCGAGCTTGTACTTGGCGATCAGCTGCTTGCCCAGGTGGCCGCGCGCGCCTTCGGCGAACAGCGTGTACTTGCCGAGCAGCTCCATGCCGAGCTGGAAGTTGTCGGTCGGCTCGCCGTCCTTGCCGATGCCCAGATTGCCGGTGGCCACGCCGCGCACCGCGCCCTTGTCGTCGTACAGCACCTCGGCGCCGGCGAAGCCGGGGAAGATCTCCACGCCCAGCGCTTCGGCCTGCTCGCCCAGCCACTTGGTGACCGCGCCCAGGCTGATCACGTAGTTGCCTTCGTTGTGCATGCACTCGGGCACGAAGAAGTCCGGCGTGCGCGTGCTGCTGGCCTCGCGCAGGAACAGCACGTCATCGCCGCTGACCGGCTGGTTCAGCGGCGCGCCCTTGTCCTTCCAGTCGGGGAACAGCTCGGCCATCGCGCGCGGGTCCATCACCGCGCCGCTGAGGATGTGCGCGCCGGGCTCGGAGCCCTTTTCCAGCACCACCACCGACACTTCGGCGCCGGCCGCGGCGGCGAGCTGCTTGAGCCTGATCGCCGCCGACAGCCCCGCCGGCCCGGCGCCGACCACGACCACGTCGTACTCCATCGATTCGCGCGGGCCGTAGGTGTCGAGGATCTGTTGCGGGGTCATGCCTGGGCTCCCATGTCTTCGGTACAGCCCCGATTCTAACGGGCGCATGTCAAAAAACGAACGATCGTGCTTTTCTGCCGGAATGCGCGGCCGCCGCCCGGCGCGGGCAGCGTCGCGGGCGCCTTCGCGCGCCAGGCCGCGTGCTATCGTGCCCCGCACTGGGCAAGGAGGATTCATGAGCTACGACATCGATCTGTCGGGCCGCGTCGCGATGGTCACCGGTGCTTCCAGCGGCCTGGGCGCGCAGTTCGCGCGCACGCTGGCCAAGGCCGGCGCCGGGGTGGTGCTGGCGGCACGGCGCATCGAGCGGCTGAAGACGCTGCGCGCCGAGATCGAGGCCGACGGCGGCGACGCGCACGTGGTCGAGCTCGACGTCACCGACACCGACAGCATCAAGTCGGCGGTGGCGCACGCCGAGACCGAGATGGGCACGCTGGACATCTTGGTCAACAACTCGGGCGTGAGCCGCACGCAAAAGCTGGTCGACGTCGCCCCCGGCGACTACGACCACGTGATGGACACCAACACCCGCGGCGCGTTCTTCGTCGCGCAGGAGGTCGGCAAGCGCATGATCGCGCGCTCGGTGGGCGCAGCGCCCGGCACCTTCATCGGCGGGCGCATCGTCAACGTCGCGTCGATGGCCGGCTTGCGCGTGCTCGGCCAGATCGGCGTGTACGCGATGAGCAAGGCCGCGGTGGTGCACATGACGCGCGCGATGGCGCTGGAGTGGGGCCGCTACGGCATCAACGTCAACGCGCTGTGCCCGGGCTACATCGACACCGAGATCAACCACCACCACTGGCACACCGAGGCCGGCAAGCGGCTGATGCAGATGCTGCCGCGCAAGCGTGTGGGCCAACCGCAGGATCTGGACGTGGTGCTGATGATGCTGTGTGCCAACGAAAGCCGCTTCATCAACGGCGCGGTCATCTCCGCCGACGACGGCTACGGCGTCTGAAGGCGCCGGCCCGATGCGCGCACTGACGCCGCTGGAAGCCCGCGTGCTGGGCGTGCTGGTGGAAAAGCAGCACACCGTGCCCGACACCTACCCGCTGTCGCTGAACGCGCTGCTGGCCGGGTGCAACCAGAAGACCGCGCGCGATCCGGTGATCAACGCCACCGAGGCCGAGGTCATGACCGCGCTGGACGGCCTGAAGAGCCTGAGTCTGGTGTTCGAGGGTTCCAGCAGCCGCGTCGCGCGCTACGAGCACAACATGGCGCGGGTGTACGCGCTGCCGGCAGCGTCGGTGGCGCTGCTGGCCACGCTGATGCTGCGCGGGCCGCAGACCGCGGCCGAGCTGCGCGCGCACAGCGAGCGGCTGCACCGCTTCGCCGATATCTCGTCGGTCGAGGGTTTCCTCGACGAACTGGCCGCGAAGGAGCCGGCGCGGGTGCTGAAGCTGCCGCGCGCACCGGGCGCGCGCGAAGCGCGCTGGGCGCATCTGCTGTGCGGCGAGCTGGCGATCGACGCCGCCGCGGCCGTGCCGCAGGAAGGCGGCGCCGGCACCAGCATCGCGGCCGGCGAGATCGCCGCGCTGAAGGCCGAACTCACGCGCCAGGCAGACGATCTGGCGCGGCTGCGGCAGTGGTCGCAGCGCGTCGCCGCCGAGCTCGGCATCGACCCTCCCTGACCACGGTGGCCGCGACATGCGCTTCGAGATCCCCGAACAGAAGAAGCTGGTGCACGAGATGCGCATCCCGATGCGCTGGGGCGACATGGACGCGATGGGCCATGTCAACAACACGCTGTACTTCCGCTACATGGAGGTGATCCGCATCGATTGGATCCACCGCGCGGGCGGCCCGATCGGCGGCGCCAGCGAAGGCGAGGGCATCGTCATCGTCAATGCGTTCTGCAACTTCATGCGCCAGCTCGAGTATCCCGGCGAGTTGCTGGCGCGCATGTTCACCGCCAACCCCGGGCGCAGCAGCTTCGACACCTACGTCACGCTCGAGCGCTGCGACCAGCCCGGCGAGCTCTATGCCGCCGGCGGCGCGACCACGGTGTGGTTGAACATCGCGCAGGCCAAGGCCGTGCCGATGCCGCAGTGGCTGCGCGAGATCGTCAGCTGAGTGCGGCGGCCGACGGGCCCGTGATCGGCATCGCAGCCGCGTCGCAGCAACAGGCGTATCGCACCGACATCCAGGCATTGCGTGGCATTGCGGTGCTGCTGGTGGTGTTCTATCACCTCGGCTGGTTCGGCCTGGACGGCGGCTTCCTGGGCGTGGACGTGTTCTTCGTCGTCTCGGGCTACGTCATCACGAAGCTGATCCAGGCGCGTGCGGCCGAGGGCCGCTTCAGCGTGCGCGAGTTCTACCGGCGCCGCGCCTGGCGCTTGCTGCCGGCGCTGCTGGTCACGCTGGCGCTGAGCGCGCTGGCCGCGCGCTGGCTGCTGACCGAGATCGACCTGCAGGCCTTTGCCGATCAGGGACTGGGCGCGCTGCTGCTCGTCGCCAACGTCGTCCTGTGGCAGCAGGGCGGCTACTTCGATGCGCCCGCCGAGATGAAGCCGCTGCTGCATCTGTGGTCGCTGAGCATCGAGCAGCAGTTCTACCTGCTGTTTCCCTGGTTGTTCATCGGCGCGGCGGCGCGCCACCGGCTGCGCTGGCTGGCCCTGGCCACCGGCCTGAGCCTGGGGCTGGCGCTGCTGCTGGCCGCGCGTGCGCCGGATGCGGCGTTCTACCTGCTGCCCACGCGCGCCTGGCAGTTTGGCCTGGGCGCGCTGGCTGCGGCCGGCGTGACGGCGGATGCGCCGGTGCGCGCGCTCGGGCGGGGGCTGTCGCTGCTGGCACTGGGCACACTGCTGGTGCCGGCGATGTCGCCGCTGAGCCCGTGGCATCCGGGCGTCGACGCGATTTGCGTGGGCGCGGCCACCGCTGCCTTGCTGCGCTGGCCGAGCCGCTGGCTGGCCGAAGGCGCGGCGGCACGCTGGCTTGCCGGCTGCGGCGCGATCTCGCATTCCTTGTACCTGGTGCACTGGCCGCTGCTGGCGTTCTATCGCCACCATGTGCTTGGCCAGGCGCTGCGGTTGACCGAAACGGTGGTCTTGTTCGTCGTGGCCCTTGTGCTGGCGCTGGCCTTGCACGTTGGCATCGAGCGCCCGCTGCGGCACACGCCGCGCGGCGCCACGCGCCGCCTGGGTGCGCTCGGCGCGTCGGCGCTGGCGCTGACGCTGTGGTGTGGCGCAGCCAGGGCACACGACGAGCTGCCGGTCATCGACTGGGCGCACGAGCGCCGGCCCAACCATGGCCTGTCGATCGAATGCGAGTACGACGGCATGTTCGTGCCTCGGCCGCGCTGCATGACCACGCCGAACCCGTCGCTGCTGGTGTGGGGCGACAGCGTGGCCATGCAGTACGTTGCCGGCTTGGCCGCCGGCCTGGCAGGGCGGCAAGGGCTGGTGCAGGCCACGATGAGCACCTGCGGCCCGGTGCTGGACGTTGCGCCGGTCTACAGCGGGCGGCTCGGCGAGGCATGGGCACGCCGCTGCATGGCCTTCAACGACGCAGTGTTCGCCTGGGTGGCTGCGCAGCCGGGCATCACCCACGTGCTGCTGGCCGCGCGCTTCGTCCACTACGTCGAGCCGGGGCAAAAGCTGCTGATGCGCCAGGGGCTGCGGCCGCAGGCGCTTGTATTCGCCAAGCCGCTGCTGGCCGAGACGGTGCGGCGCCTGGCTGCGGCGGGCAAGAAGGTGGTGATCGTGGCGCCGCCGCCCGACGCGGGCTTCGACGTCGGCGCCTGCACCGAGCGCGCGCTGCGCCACAAGTCGATAGGCCGGCGCAGCAGCTGCGACATCGATCGCGCGGCCTACGAGACCTTGAACCGCGATGCCATCGCGTTGATTCGCTCGGCGCCGGCGCCGGCGCGCGTGCTGTGGCCCAGCGACTTGCTGTGCGATGCGGCGCGATGCGCGGTGCTGATCGACAAGCTGCCGATCTACCGCGACGCAGCGCACCTGTCGTACCGCGGCTCGGTGCTGTTCGCGCAGCGCTTCAGGCTCGCGTCCAAGGTGCTCGAATGACCGCCGCGGTGCGTGCGCCGGCTTCAGGTTCAGCCGCCGAGCAGCTTGTTGACCAACTCGGCGGTGGATGACGCCGCGAACTTGCGCATCAAGCGCGCGCGGTACACGTCGACGGTGCGCGGGCTGATGCCCAGGCGTTTGCCGATCAGCTTGCTGGTCTGGCCGTCGATCAGCAGTGCGGCGATCTCGCGCTCGCGGGCGGTGAGCTCGACCCGCAGCGCGCGCCGCGACGACAGGTCCTCGAAGGCCCAGATGCCGGCCGCGTGCGGCTGCGCCGGGTCCAGCGCGCGGCCGCTGACGCGGCACCAGAACAGCTCGCCGGCGCGCTCGCCGCCCAGGCGCTTCATCACCCGGTCATCGGCGTAGCGGCCGTCGCGGCCCAGGCTGGCGGCGATGCGCTGGCCGGTGCGCTCGTACTCGTCGGGCGTCGGGTACAGCAGCTCGAACGATTGGCCCAGCAGCAACTCGCGCGTCGCGCCGAAGATCGCCAACGCCTGCGCGTTGCAGTCGGTCATCAGCCGCTGGCGCGACAGCATCAGGCCGATGGGGGCAAGATCGAAGGCGGTGCGGTAGTCCATTGGGGGCGGGCCGTGGCGGTCTCGCTGGTGAGCGCATGGGCTGCGCTCTAGTCAATTCTACGTAATGACTACTTAATGGGTTACGTAGTACGCTGCCGCACCACGTCAACGCAGCCGTCGCTGCAGGAGGGGACAAGGGCATGAGAAAGATCTATCCGAGTGCGGCCGATGCGCTCAAAGGGATCGTCAAGGACGGCCAATTGATGGCCGTGGGCGGCTTCGGCCTGTGCGGCATACCCGAGGCGCTGATCGGTGCGCTGCACGACAGCGGCGTCAAGAACCTGACGGTCATCTCCAACAACGCCGGCGTCGACGGCTTCGGCCTGGGCCAGCTGCTGCTGACGCGGCAGATCAAGAAGATGATCTCCAGCTACGTCGGCGAGAACAAGGAGTTCGAGCGCCAGTACCTGGCCGGCGAGCTCGAACTGGAGTTCACGCCCCAGGGCACGCTGGCCGAGAAGCTGCGTGCCGGCGGCGCCGGCATCCCGGCGTTCTTCACCCGCACCGGCGTGGGCACGCTGGTGGCCGAAGGCAAGGAGCTGCGCGACTTCGACGGCCACAGCTACGTGATGGAGCGCAGCCTGGTGCCCGACGTGTCGCTGGGCAAGGCCTGGAAGGCCGACGAGTCCGGCAACCTGATCTTCCGCCGCACCGCGCGCAACTTCAACCCGGCGGTGATCATGGCCGGCAAGCTCAGCGTGGTCGAGGTCGAGGAGATCGTGCCCACCGGCAGCCTGGACCCGGATGTCATCCACCTGCCGGGCATCTACGTGCACCGTCTGGTGCTCAACGCCCACCCCGAGAAGCGCATCGAGAAGCGCACCACGCAGCAAAACCCGAAGGGAGCCTGAAGATGGCCTGGACTCACGATCAGATGGCCGCGCGCGCGGCCAAGGAGCTGCGCGACGGCTTCTACGTCAACTTGGGGATAGGCCTGCCGACCCTGGTGGCCAACTTCGTCAGCCCCGACATCGAGGTCTGGCTGCAAAGCGAGAACGGCATGCTCGGCATCGGTCCGTTCCCCGACGACAGCGAGGTCGACGCCGACCTGATCAACGCCGGCAAGCAAACCGTGACCACGCTGCCGGGCAGCAGCATCTTCGGCAGCCACGACAGCTTCGCGATGATCCGCGGCGGCAAGATCAACCTGAGCATCCTGGGCGCGATGCAGGTCAGCGCCAAAGGCGACCTGGCCAACTGGATGATCCCCGGCAAGATGGTCAAGGGCATGGGCGGCGCGATGGACCTGGTGGCCGGCGTGGCGCGCGTGCTGGTGCTGATGGAGCACGTGGCCCGGAAGAAGGACGGCAGTTTCGACCTGAAGATCCTGCCGCAGTGCACGCTGCCGCTGACCGGCGTGGGCGTGGTCGACCGCATCATCACCGACCTGGCCGTGCTCGACGTCACGCCGCAGGGGCTCAAGCTGGTCGAGCTGGCGCCCGGGGTCACGCGCGAAGAACTGCAGACCAAGACCGGCGTGCCGCTGCAGTAGCTTGCCGCGCTGGCGGCGCGCCGCAGCCGGCCCGGCGCGACCGTCGCGCGGCGGTCACGGCAAACGTGCAGAATGAGCCGCACCGGCGTGTCTTCGGTCACGACGGCGTTGGCCTGCAGCGACGCCCCGATTGCCGCCAGGCCGGCGCTGTGCGACCCTGCAGGCCGCGTCGATTGCAGCCCCCTTGAAGCCCCCGCCATGAACGAACTCGGCCACAGCCTCGAGCGCATGAGCTTCGTGCAGCTGCTGCTGTTGTTCGGCTTCGTCACCACCTACATGGTGGCCCTGGGCGGCTTGTTTGGCAGCTGGGTGCGGCTGCGCGCGGCGGCAGCGGCGCTGGCGCAGGCGCTGGCCTTCGTCGCGCTGACCGATCCGTGGGTGCACGGTGCGCTGCTCGTGGCTTTCGTGCTGGGCGCGCTGGGCGTGTTCGTGATGCTCAGCTGGCTGCTGGCGCGGGTGTTCGGCCCGCGCGCGATGCCGTTGCCGCCGGTCGACAGCGCGCTGGCAGACGCGCCACCGGCCGCCTCGCAGCCGATGCCGCTGCGCGGCGCGCCAGAGCTGGCGCGCCGCCGCGCTCGTGCGACGCGCTGAGCCTTTCCCGCGCCGCCTTCGCCGCGCATCAACCGCGCATCAACCGCGCATCAACCGCGCATCAACCGCGCACGAACAGCGTCACCAGCGGCTGGTCGCCGACCTGCGCGCTGCGGTGGCCGTGCAACTGGTCGTCGAAGCTGGCGCCCGCCGGCAGCGTGTCGGCACTGTAGAAGTGCTGGCCCGGCTCGAAGATGCGCGAGCTGCCGTCGCGCAGGCCGATCTCCATGCGCCCGGACAGGATGAACACCCACTGCGGCGTGCCCGTGCAGTGAAAGCCGCTGCGAAAGCCCACCGGGCTGTGCCGCAGCTGATAGCCGCCGCTGGCCAGCAGCGGTGACAGCCGCGTCTGCGGCGTGCCGTCGGGCAAGGCGACGCTGTGCTCGCCAAAACGCGCGCGGCCGCCGTCGTCGGTGTAGAGCACGACCTTGCGGAACTCGACCATGGCGGACTCCTCCTGGCGCACGCTGTGCGCGACGATGTTTGCGGCGCGATACGGCGCCGCACGGCATCAAGTGTCATTGCGCTGGCTTGGCATCGGGCCGATTCGCCGCGGCCGACGCTCCTAGCGCCCGCGCCACACCGGAGCACGTTTTTCCAGGAACGCGTTGATGCCTTCGCGGCTGTCCTGCGACGCGCGCACGCGTTCGGCTGCCGCGGCGCTGAGCTCCCAGGCCAAGGTGTCGGCGGCCTCGTGCGCGCGGTTGATCACGGCCAGGCTCTCACGCACCGCCACCGGGCTGTTGGCGCAGATGCTGTCGGCCAGCGCCAGCGCTTCGGCCAGGGCCTGGCCGTCGGCGCACAGCCGGTTGACCAGGCCCAGCGCGTGCGCGCGCTCGGCGCTGATCGGCTCGCCGGTCAATGCCAGTTCGCGCGCAAGGTTCGGCGGCAGCGCGCGTGCCGCGCGGAACACGCCGCCGTACAGCGCGAACAGCCCGCGCTTGACCTCGGGCAGCGCGAAGCTCGCCCGCGCCGAGGCCACCACCAGGTCGCAGGCCAGCACCATCTCGAAACCGCCGCCGAAGGCCAGGCCATCGACCGCGGCGATCAGCGGCTTGTTGCGCTGGCGGCGCACCAGCCCGTACGGTCCGCCACGCTCGGTGGTGTTGCGGTCGGGGTCGGCCAGATCGCTGCCGGCGCTGAACGCGCGGCCCTGGCCGGTGAGCACGCCGACCCAGAGCTCGTCGTCGTCCTCGAGGCGGTTCATCGCCGCGTCCAGGCCCAGCGTCATGGCGTGGTCCATCGCGTTGCGCTTGGCGTCGCGGTCCAGCCGCACCAGCAGCACGCGGCCGCGGGTTTCAGTGGTCACTGGCATGGGGTGGCCCTCGGTGGTGTGATCGGCCGGGTGGACACACACGGTCGGCCGATCGCCTTGGCTGGCTCGCCGTGCCGCGCGCAGACGCCTGGATCGGCGCATTGTGCAACGGCGTGCGGCGTGCGGCGTGCTTGGCGGCAGCCGCGCGGCGCGGCGGCGCAGCGCAGGGCGTGTGCTCGTGCGCACCGGCGGTGCGTATAGTGGCCGCTGTGGCGAGCGAGCCCGCGCCGGCACAGCAACGAAGGGATGCACACGCCGATGCAAGACCACACCGTGACGATCGACGACATTCGCGCGGCCGCGGCCCGGCTTGCCGGCCAGGTGCAGTGCACGCCGTGCCTGCACTCGCGCACGCTGTCGCAGCTGTGCGGCTGCGAGGTCTACCTGAAGTTCGAGAACCACCAGTTCACCGCGTCGTTCAAGGAGCGCGGTGCGTTCAACCGCATGGCGCAGCTGCGCGGCGACGAGCGTGCGCGCGGCGTGCTCGCGGTGTCGGCCGGCAACCATGCGCAAGGCGTGGCCTACCACGCGCAGCGCATGGGCGTGCCGGCGACCATCGTGATGCCGCGCTTCGCGCCGGCGGTGAAGGTCGACAACACCCGGCGCTTCGGTGCCGAGGTCGTGCTGCACGGCGACACCTTCGACGAGGCAAGGCTGCACGCGCTGGCGCTGGCCGAATCGCGCGCGTTGACCGTCGTGCATCCCTACGACGATGCCCAGGTCATCGCCGGCCAAGGCACGGTCGCGCTGGAGATGCTGGCGCAGGTGCCGCAGCTGGACACGCTGATCGTGCCGATCGGCGGCGGCGGGCTGCTCGGCGGCATGGCGGTGGCGGCACACGCGCTGCGGCCCGATCTGGCGCTGTATGGCGTGCAGACCGAGCGCTTTGCGTCGGTGTGGAACGCGTTTCATGACGGGGCCCGCGAGGCCGGTCAGGTCACGGTGGCCGACGGCATTGCGGTGAAGGCGCCGGGCGAACTGACGCTGCCGCTGCTGCGCGCGCATCTGCGCGACGTGCTGCTGGTCGCCGAGGACGAGATCGAGCAGGCGATCTTGCTGCTGCTGGAGATCGAGAAATCGGTGGTCGAAGGCGCCGGCGCGGTCGGCCTGGCCGCACTGTGGCAGCAGCGTGAGAAGTTCGCCGGCCGCAAGGTCGGGCTGGTGCTCAGCGGCGGCAACATCGAACCGCTGGTGCTGGCCGAGATCATCCAGCGCGGCATGGTCAAGTCGCAGCGCCTGGTGCGCCTGCGCTTCGATGTGCGCGACGTGCCCGGCAGCCTGGCCGAGGTGGCCACCGCGCTCGGGCGGCTGGGCGCCAACATCGACCAGGTGCAACACCAGCGTGCGTTCAGTTCGCTGTCGCTCGAGCGCGCGCAGGTCGAGGTGGTCGCGCACACGCGCGGCAGCGAGCATGTGCGGCAGATGCTGCGCGCGCTCGACGAGCAGGGTTATCGCGTCGAGTTGGTGGACTAGCCGCCGAGCAGCGGGCCATACATCAGGCGCATCGCGCGTGCTTGCAGTTCGACCGCGTCGTCGTGGTCGCCGCAGCGGTCGAGCACGTCGCTGACGCGCAGCAGCACCTTGACTTCCCACTGCGGGTCGGACGCTTGTGCAGCCAGAGCCACCGCTTCGAACGCGCGGTCGCGCGTGCGTTCCAGCGCAGCCTGCCGCGGCTGTCTGCCCTGCGCTTGCAACTCGGCCAGCGCGCAGCTGGTCTCGGCCAGCTGGCACAGGATTTCCACCGCCTGGTCGGGCGCGCCCAGCAGCTGCGCCCAGGCCAGCGCCTTGTCGAAGCAGCTCTCGGCCGGCCGCAGCGCCTGCAGCGCGCGGTAGCAGCGCGCCATCTGCGCCAGTGCGGTGCACATCTGCAGCGGCTGCAGCCGGCGTTCGGCCAGGTCCAGCGCGGCCGCCGCGTCGACCAGCGCGCTGCGTGTCGGGTCGTGCAGCATCGCCTGGGCGGTGGGCATCAGCGCATCGGTGCGCGCGGCATCGGCTTGAAAGTGTTGCATCGGATACGGTGGCAGCAGCGCGGCACGGGCTTGGACAATGCAGCCGATGCTAGGCATGCCGGCGTGCCGGTGCGTCCCCGCGCCTGGGGGGTTGGCGCTGCCCCGGACCGTTACCGCGCGTGCATCCGGCGCACGCGCGTGACGTGGGTCACGCTGGCGCGCGCCGCGTGCGCAACGCGTGCCACACGCGCCAGCCGAGCAGCAACGCGATCACCGCGGCGTACACGTTGACCTCGGCGTAGTCGTGCTTGGCGCTGCGCATCCAGTAGAAATGCAGCAGACCCAGCGGCGCGATCACGTAGACCAGCCGGTGCAGCCGGCGCCAGCGCGCCGCCCCCAGCGCCTTGATCGCGCGGTTGAACGAGGTGGCGGCCAACGGCAGCATCAGCAGCAGCGCCAGCGTGCCCGCCAGCACGAAAGGCCGCTTGGCGATATCGCGCCCGATGTCGTCCGGCACGAAGCCCATATCGAGCCAGGCGTAGCACAGCAGGTGCAGCACGCCGTAGAAGAACGCGTACAGCCCGAGCATGCGGCGCAGCCGCGCCAGCGCGCTGCAGCCGGTCCATTGGCGCAGCGGCGTCACCGCCAGCGTCAGGCACAGGAAACGCAGCACCCAGTCGCCGCTGCCGCGGCTCAGCGCTTCGGCCGGGTTCGGCCCGAGGCCGCCGGCCAGCGCGCCGTACAGCAGCCGGGCCAACGGCAGCAGCGCCAGCACGAACAGCACCGGCTTGGTCGCGCGGTGCGCGAGCAGCGCGTTCAAGTGGTCAAGCGGTCAATAGAACTTCGCCAGATCCATGCCGGCGTAGAGCTGGCCGACCTGCGGCTCGTAGCCGTTGAACATCAGCGTCGGGCGCTTCTTGGTGAACAGGCCGTCCTCGCCGATGCGCCGCTCGGTGGCCTGGCTCCAGCGCGGATGGTCGACCTTCGGATTGACGTTGGAGAAAAAGCCGTACTCGCGCGGCGCCGCCGCCTGCCAGCTGGTGATCGGCTGCTTTTCGACGAAGCGGATGCGCACGAGGGTCTTGGCCGACTTGAAGCCGTACTTCCACGGCACCACCAGCCGCAGCGGCGCGCCGTTCTGGTTGGGCAGCAGCTCGCCGTACAGGCCGAAGGCCAGCAGCGTCAGCGGGTGCATCGCCTCGTCCAGCCGCAAGGCCTCGACGTAGGGCCAGTGCAGCACCGACGAGCGCTGCCCCGGCATCTGCCGGGCGTCTTGCAGCGTCACGAATTCGACGAAGCGCGCGTTGCCGGTGGGCTCGACGCGGCGGATCAGCTCGGCCAGCGAATAGCCGACCCACGGGACCACCATCGACCAGCCCTCGACGCAGCGCAGGCGGTAGATGCGCTCCTCCATCGGTGCCAGCTTCAGCAGCGCGTCCAGATCCCAGGGTCCGATCTTCTTTGCCTCGCCCTCGACCAGCACCGTCCACGGCCGGGTCTTCAGCCCGGATGCCCGCTGCGCCGGGTCCGACTTGTCGGTGCCGAACTCGTAGAAGTTGTTGTAGCTGGTGATGTCCTGGTAGGGCGTGGGCTTTTCCATCGTCAGCGCGCCGCTCACCTCGCTGCTTGCCGCCGGCAGCGGCGCCAGTTTTCCCGGCGCCGCGCTGCGCGCCAGCGCGTTGCGGCCGACGAGTCCGTTCAACGCCGTGCCGGCAGCCAGCGCGGCGAGCCAGCGGCGCCGCTGTGCGTACACGCGCGGCGGGGTGATCGCGTCGCCGCGCTGCGCGCCGACGCCTTTGGGATCGATCAGATGCATGGTGCCTCCCGCGACAGCAAACGACGGCCGCTGCCGAGACCGTCGTCACTCTAGCGGGGGCGCGCGCGCCGCACCGGGCGCGCGGTCTTCAGCGCAAGCTGCCGTGCAGCGCGCTCAGTGCAGGCCGGCCATGTAGTCGGCCAGCGCCTTGATCTCGCGATCGTTCAGCTTGGCGGCCACGCCGCTCATCTGCAGGCTGTTGTTGCGCAAGCCGGAGCGAAACGCGTTGAGCTGCGCCTCGGCGTACTCGCCGTGCTGGCCGCCCAGGCGCGGATACTGCGAGGGGATGCCGGCGCCGTTCGGGCTGTGGCAGCCGGCGCAAGCGGCGATGCGCCGGTCGGCGATGCCGCCGCGGTAGATGCGCTCGCCCAGCAGCAAGGTGGCCTTGTCGGACGCCGCGCCCTGCGTGGCGGGCTTGGACGCATAGAACGCGGCGACGTCGAGCATGTCCTGGTCGCTCAGCGTCGCGGCAAAGCCCTTCATGATCGCGTTGTCGCGCGCGCCGGACTTGAACTCCTGCAGCTGCTTGACCAGGTACTCGCGATGCTGCCCCTGCAGGATCGGGTTGGCCGACAGGCCGCGCGTGCCGTCGAAGGTGTGGCAGGCCACGCAGACCTGCGAGGCGATCGCCTCGCCCTTGGCGACGTCGCCCTTGCTGGCGGGACGCGGATCGGCCGCCAGCGCCGGTGCGCTAACAGCCAGGGCAAGCAACAGCAGCAGGGACGACTTCATGTGCGGGCTTCGTGTCGTTGGATGCAAACCCGGCGATTTTACAATGCCCGATGCCCCGTTCCGACCATGCCCCCTCGCAGGCCGACGCCGCCGCTGCCGACGCGCTCGCCTGGACCCATACCGCACGCTTCTTGACGACCGCCGCGCGGCTGGACCAGCTGCCGCGGCTCGAGCTGCCCGAGATCGCGTTCGTCGGGCGCAGCAACGCCGGCAAGTCGACCGCGATCAACCGCCTGGCGCAGCAAAAGCGGCTGGCGTTCGCGTCGCGCACGCCCGGACGCACGCAACACATCAACCTGTTCGCGCTGGGGCCGAAGAACGCGCCCGACGCGCTGTTGGCCGATCTTCCCGGCTACGGCTATGCGGCGGTCGAGCGCGCCGCGAAGCTGCGCTGGCAGGAGGTGATGGCGCAGTACCTGGTGCAGCGCCGCGGCCTGGACGGGGTCGTGCTGCTGCTCGACTCGCGGCTGGGGTTCACCGAGCTCGACCTGCGGCTGCTGCACTTGCTGGCGCCGCGGCTGGCCGGCGGCGTGGTGCGGCTGCTGGTGCTGCTGACCAAGTCGGACAAGCTGACGCGGCAGGCGGCCGCGCGGGCGCTGCGCGAGGCCGCCGCGGTGCTGGCGCGCGAGGGCCCCGGCCATGCCGATGCCGGCGTCGCGCTGTTCTCGGCGCTCAACGGTACCGGGGTCGCGCAGCTGGCCCTGCGGCTGCGCGGCTGGGTGCTGCCGCGCGACGGATCTCAAGCGGTCGACGCAGGCATGCGGTAGCGCGCCACTTCGGCCGCCAGCGTGTGCGCCAGCTCGCGCATGCCGGTGGCCGACGCGGCGGTGCGCTCGACCAGCGCGGCGTTTTGCTGGGTCATGCCGTCGAGCTGCTGCACCGCCTGGCCGACCTGGTCGATGCCGCGGCTTTGTTCGCGCGCGCCGCAGGTCACCGCGCCGAGCAGCTCGCTGACGCGCTGCGAGGCGGCGACGATCTCGTGCATCGCGACACCGGCCTTGCGCACCACCACCGTGCCGGAATGCACCTGTTCGACGCTGCCGCCGATCAGCTCCTTGATCTCCTTGGCGGCCGCTGCGCTGCGCTGCGCCAGCATGCGCACCTCGTTGGCCACCACCGCGAAGCCGCGGCCCTGCGCGCCGGCACGCGCCGCCTCGACCGCGGCGTTCAGCGCCAGGATGTTGGTCTGGAAGGCGATGCCGTCGATGGTGCCGACGATCTCGCCGATGCGCGCCGACGCGCCGCGGATGCCTTCCATGGTTTGCACCACCTCGCGCATCACGCGCTCGCCGTCGGCGGCCAGCTCGGCGTTGTGCCGCGCCACGCTCGAGGCTTCCTCGGTGTGCGTGACCCCTTGCGCCACCTGGGCGGCGATGCGCGCCATCGCCGCGCTGGAGTGCTCCAGCGCCGCCGCCGCGTGCACGGTGCGCGCCGACAGGTCGGTGGCGTCGCCGGCCATGCGGTCGCTGGCCAGCACGATGCCGTCGCTGCACTGACGCACGCTGCGCACCAGTGCGCGCAGCGAACCCTGCACCCGGCCCAGCTCCTGCATCACCTGCGCGCTCTCGTCGCGGCCCCAGCCGCGCGGCGATGTCGTCAGGTCGCCCGCGGTCATCGCGCGCATGTGGCGCCGCGTCTCGCGCAGCCCGCCGTCCATCACGCGGTAGAAGCTCAGGAACAGGTAGCCGGCGATCAACTGGGCCAGCACCACCACGCCGCCGGCCCAGGCCAGTTGGTGCAGCAGTTCGGATTGCAGATCGTCGGTCGACGCGCTGGCGCCGATCGTCCAGCCCCAGGGCTCGAAGCGCTGCAACTGGGTCAGCGGCGCCTTGCCGGCGGGTGCCACCGCTGGGGCGTGTGGCGGTGCCGCGTCGTGCGCGGAGCCGATCCACAGCGACGGGCCGCCGGGCGCGGCCAGCGCGGCCAGCCCCTGGCGCGCCAGCGCTTGCGCCTGCGCTTGGGTCAGCGCGCCGCTGCGCTGCTGCGCGTGGGCCCACACGACCAGGGCGTGGGCCAGCGCCACCGGCTGGCGCAGTGCCTGCAGGCGCATCGCCTCGGCCTGCTGCGACTGCGCCTGCAGCAGCCAGCCGAGCAACCCCAGCATCGGCAGCATGAAGGCCAGCGAGATGATCGTGGCCTTGGCGGTGAAGCCGATGCCTCGAAACAGCCGCACGCCGGGCGCCCAGATGCCGTGGTGGGCGAAGAAGCCGGCGCGCGGCGCGGCGCTGCCATCGGCTGTGGTGCCGGGCAGTTCAGCGGGCAGCTCGGGGGGCGCGGCGGCGGGCAGGGCGGCGGACATCGAAGGCATCGGCAAGGCGGTCGGGGCGAGGCGGGCGATCACGGGCAGGCTGCGGCAAGCGCCGGCGGCGTAGGTGCCCGCCGCAATTTCGGCCGATCGGTGGTGCGGCTTGAGCGCGGCCTGAGCGCGGCCTGATCGTGGCTTGGCGCACACTGCCGCGCAGCCCGCGCCGCGCCGGCGGGTTCACACTACTTTACGCAGCGTGCACCACCGCACTACAGCGCCGCGCCAAGATGCCAGCCATCGACAATGCCCATGAAGGAGCGATGTGATGACGACGAGTTTCAAGACCACCCGTGCGGCACTGGCCGGCTTGCTGCTGGCCGCGGGCGCGGCGGTTTCGGTGCAGGCGATGCCGGGCGGCCACGGCGGCCACGGCGCGTATGGCAGCGCCACGCACAGCGTGGCCGGCGGCATGTTCGGCGGCATGCTCGACCGCATGCTCGACCGGGTGGATGCGACGCCGCAGCAACGCACCCAGATCCAGCAGATCCTGCAGGCCAACCGCGACGAAATGCGCGCGCAGCGCGAGTCGTCGCGCGAGCTGCGCCAGCAGGCGATGGCGCTGTTCGCGCAGCCCACGGTCGACGCCAAGGCGCTCGAGGATCTGCGCCAGAAGCAAATGGCCCAGCACGACGCCGCCAGCAAGCGCATGACCGCGGCGATGCTCGAGATCAGCCGCGTGCTCACGCCCGAGCAGCGCAAGCAGATGACCGACTACATGCAGCAGCGCCGCGACATGATGCAGCGCCACCAGCGCGAGCGGCGCGGCATCGACGCGCCGCGCAGCTGAGCCCGCTGCGCCAGCGCGGGCCGCAATGAAGCACGCCGCAACGCCGCGGTGGCCGGCATGAACGAGCGGCTGCTGCTGATCGACGACGACGCGCGGCTGGCCGCCATGGTGGGCGGCTACCTGCGCGGCCACGGCTTCGAGGTCGATCACGCCGCATCGCTTGGCGCCGGGCGCGAGCACCTGGCGCGCGAGCCCTACGACGCGCTGCTGCTGGACCTGATGCTGCCCGACGGCGACGGTCTGGAGCTGACGCGCGAGCTGCGCGCTGACCCGCGGCTGCGCCGCTTGCCGCTGTTGATGCTGACCGCGCGCGGCGAGCCGATGGACCGCATCGTCGGCCTCGAGCTGGGCGCCGACGACTACCTGCCCAAGCCCTTCGAGCCGCGCGAGCTGCTGGCGCGCATCAAGGCGCTGCTGCGCCGTGCCTCGCCCGAGGCCGAGGCCGCCGAGCTGCTGCGCTTCGGCCGCCTGGAGATCGACGTCGATGCGCGCCAGGCGCGGCTGGACAGCCAGGTCTGCGAGCTGACCAGCCACCAGTTCGAGCTGCTGCTGGTGCTGGCGCGCAGCCCCGGGCGCGTGCTGTCGCGCGACCGCATCATGGACGCGCTGCGCGGGCATCCGATGGAGGCTTTCGACCGCAGCATCGACGTGCACGTCTCGCGCATCCGCGCGGCGATCGAGGACGACCCCAAGTCGCCGCAGCGCCTGCTCACGGTGCGCGGCGTCGGCTACGTCTTCGCCAAGTCGCAGTGAAGCCGCAGTGAAGCCGCAGTGAAGCCGCACCGCCGCGCAAGGGCCTGAATGCGCTCGCTTTACCTGCGCATCTACCTGACCGTGCTGCTCGCGCTGGGGCTGTTCGCGCTGGCGTCGGGCTGGCTGGTGCAGCGCCACTTCGAGCACGAGCGCGAGCGCTTCGTCGCCTCGGCGCAAGAGCGCGCGGTGGCCTGGGGCGAACTGCTCGAGCGCGCCTTGCCCGCGGCCAGCGCGCCGCCGCCCGAGCAGGCCGCGGCGTTGAACGAGTGGGCCGGCCGGCTGCGCCTGCCGCTGGCGCTGGACGACGCGCGCGGCCAGCGCATCGGCACCTCCGAGGCCTTCCAGCGCCGCGAGGCCGACGCTGCGCCGGCGGGCCCGAGGCGCGCCTACGCGGTGCCGCTGGACGACGGGCGCACGCTGTGGATCTGGCGCTCGCCGTCGGGGCACGGCATCGCGCCGGGCCGCCCCGGCCCGCAGCCGGGGCTGGGCGGCCGCGCCGCGCGCCCGGTCGCACCGGGGATGGCTCCAGGGATGGCGCCTGAGATGGCGCCGCGGCGGCCGGTGCCGCCCGGCGTGCCCGGCTGGCCCTGGCTGCTGCCGCCCGGCGGCCTGGGCATCGCCGCGCTGCTGCTGGTGCTGTTCGTCGCGGTGGCCGCGGGTGCCTGGCCGGTGGTGCGCCGCCTGACGCGCCGGCTGGAAGCGCTCAAGCGCGGCGTCGAAGCCTTCGGCGCGGGCGCGTTGCACCAGCGCGTGGCCGAGGACGGGCGCGACGAGGTCGCCGCGCTGGGCGCCAGCTTCAACCGCGCTGCGGCGCGCATCGAGGCGCTGCTGCTGTCGCACCGCAGCCTGCTGGCCAATGCCAGCCACGAGCTGCGTTCGCCGCTGGCGCGGCTGAAGATGGCGGTGGCGTTGCTCGAGGACGCACCGGCCGCGCAGCGCCCGGATCTGCAGCGCGAGATCGACGCCAACATCGGCGAGCTCGACACCCTGGTCGACGAGGTGCTGCTGGCCAGCCGGCTGGACGCCGGCGCGGCCACGCTGCGCCGCGACCGCGTCGACCTGCTGGCGCTGGCCGCCGAGGAGGCCGCGCGCGTGCAGGCCGAGGCCGCGGGCGACGCGCTGCAGCTGCAAGGCGACGAGCGCTTGCTGCGCCGCGCGCTGCGCAACCTGCTGGAAAACGCGCAACGCCATGGTGCCGGGGCGATCGGCGTGCAACTGCGCCGCACAGCCGACGGCCAGGCCGAAGTCAGCGTGTGCGACCGCGGCCCCGGCGTGGCCGAGGCCTACCGCGAGCGCATCTTCGAGGCCTTCTTCCGCGCCCCCGGCCACGCCGAACACGACGGCGGCGTCGGCCTCGGCCTGGCGCTGGTGCGGCAGATCGCCGCGGCGCACGGCGGCAGCGTGTGCTGCGATGCGCGCGAAGGCGGCGGCAGCTGCTTCCGCCTGCGGCTGCCGCTGGCGGCGCCAGCGTAAGCTTCGGCCCATGGCCAGCCGCAAGAACCCGACCCCCACCCCGACCCCGACCGCGATCGCGCCCGAGCCCGGCCGAGCGAGCGCGCACTCGACAAGGGGCTCATCCAGCCGCGCATCAACTCGCTCGCCAAGACTGGCCGCGGCCAGGGCCACCGCGCCGGCAGCCGCGCGGCGCACCCGCCAGCGGCTGGATCTGGTGCTGTTTGGCGCCACCGGCTACACCGGCCGCCAGGCGGTGCGCGCGCTGCTCGAGCAGCGCCCCGACGCGCACTGGGGCGTGGCCGCGCGCGATGGCCAACGGCTGCAAGCGCTGGTCGACGAGCTCGTGCCTGCCGCTGCGCGCGCGCCGCGGCTGATCGTTGCCGATGCATACGACGCCGCTTCGCTGTCGGCGATGGCGGCGCAGACCCGGGTGCTGATCAACCTGGCCGGCCCCTACCACGCCAGCGGCGACGCGGTGGTCGCCGCGTGCATCGGCGCCGGCACCCACTACCTGGACTTGAGCGGCGAGACCTTCTGGCTGCAGCGCCTGGTGCGCCAGCAGCACGACGCCGCGAGCGATGCCGGCGTGAAGATCATCCCCTGCGCCGGCTACGAGGCTTTGCCCTTCGATCTGGCCACGCTGTGGGCCGCGCACCAGTTGCGCGACCATGCCGGCGAAGCCTGCGCCGGCGTGACGATCGCGATGCGGCTGACCGGCGCGCCGCTGCGCCACCCGCGCGATGCGCTCAGCGGCGGCACCGCGGCGACGGTCACCGAGCTGCTGGCGCACGACCACAGCGGCTGCATCGGCGACATGGCTTGCCTGCTGCCGCCCGGCGCCCGCGGCGCGAAGGCCGTGGCCGAGCGCAACGCGCTGGGCTGGCTGCCGCGCTATGACGCGCGGCTGCGCGCCGTGCTCGGCCCGGCGCTGCCGGGGCCGTTCATCAACCCGCCGGTGGTGTTGCGCGGCGTCGCGCTGCTCGACGACGCCACGCTGTTCTCGCCGCGCTTTCGCTACCGCGAAGGCACCGACATGCGCAGCGTGCTGCCCGGCGCGCAGCTGCTGCCGCAGCGCGCGTCGCTGGCCTTGCAGTGGGCCGGCGCGGCGGCGCTGGCCGCGCCGCTGGCCCAGCTGCGCGCGACGCTCGCCGGGCCGCTGCAGTTCCAGCGCGGCTTGCTTGGCGCGTGGCTGCGGCGCGTGTCGCCGCGGCCCGGCAGCGGCCCGCGCGCGGCGGCGCTGGAGGCCATCGGCTACGAGCTCGAGGTGCTCGCGCGCGGCGTGCGCGGTGCGCGCTTTCGTGGCCTGGTCAGCGCCGACGGCCATCCCGGCTACCGCTCGACGCCGCGCATGGTGGTGTGCGCCGGGCTTGGCCTGGCCGACGGCAGCCTGGGGCGCACGCCGCACTGCGGCATCGTGCCGCCGGCCGCGGCGCTGGGCATCGAGGCAGTGGCCGCGCTCGGCGCGGCCGGTGTCGGCTTCAAGCCGGCGGCGTAGCTGCGCGCGTCGCCGCCGGCGGCGGCGCGGCGGGTGGTGTCGTGGGCCGGGCGCGCCGCCGCTGGCGCCGCAACACCAGCCACAGCAGGGCCGATAGCGCCAGCGCCGCCAGCGCCAGCCCGGCGCTGCTGGCCGCCCAAAAGCCGCTGGCGCCGCGCAGCGCGGGCGGCGCCAGACCCATCGCGTCGAAGGCCAGCAGGTAGCCGCCGCCCAGCCCCACGCCCCACATCGATGCCGCGAAGATGAACATCGGCAAGGTCGCGATGCGGTACGCGCGCAGCACGAACGCGGCGATGCACTGCGCGGCGTCGGCGGTGTGGAACAGCGCCACCCAGGCCAGCAGCGGCAGCGCCGCGGCGATGACCGCGGCATCGCCGGTGTAAAGCCGCACGATGCTGCCGCGCAACGCGTACACCAGCGCGCCCACCGCCAGCGCCGCGGCCAGGCCGATCTGCAGCCCGTGCCAGCCGATGCGCTGCGCGCCGGCCAGGTCGCGCGCGCCCACGCGCTGTGCCACCAGCGTGGCGGTGGCGTTGGCCAGCGCCAGCGGCAGCATGAACAGGATCGACACCAGATTGGCCGCGAGCTGGTGGCCCGCCACCGTCGTGGCGCCCAGGCGCGCGATGAAGATCGCCATGAACGAAAAGCCGGTCACCTCGATCAGGATCGACGCGCCCATCGGCAACCCCAGCCGCAGCTGCGCGCCGATCGCGCGGTCGGGCGGGCGCAGCCGCGTGCCCAGCGCGAACGGCGCGTAAAAGCCGTCGCGGCGCAGCAGCCACGCCGCCACCAGCACTTGCAGCCACATCGCCACCGCCGTGGCAATGCCGCAGCCGAGCACGCCCAGGCTGGGCAAGCCCAGCGGCGGCAGGCCGAACACCAGCGCCGCCGACAGCGGCAGCTTCAACCCCAGGCCGGCAAGCTGGATCGCCATCACCGCCTTGGGCCGCGACACCGCGATGTTGAAGCCGCGGTAGGCGGCGAACAGCAGCGCCGCCGGCAGCGCGAAGGCCAGCGCCATCAGGTAGCTGCGCACCTTGGCCTCGACCTCGGGCGCCGAGCGCGACAGCGCCAGGAACGGCCACGGAAACGCCAGCAGCGTGCTGCCCAGCAGCGCCAGGCCCAGCGCGACCCACACCGCCTGGTGCAGCTGGTGGCCGGCCTCGTGCAACTGGCCGGCGCCGAAGAACTGGCCGACGATCGGCCCGGCCGCCACCACCACGCCCATGAAGCCGACGAACACCGTGATGTAGGCGGCCGAGCCCACCGCCAGCGCCGCCAGGTCCAGCGCCGCGTAGCGCGCCACCAGCACCGTGTCGACGGTGCTGAAGGCGATCACCGCCAGCTGCGCGATGAACACCGGCCAGGCCAGCGGTGCGATGCGCGCGGCCGAGTCGCGCCAGCCCGCGCCTGCGCCCGGCGCGGCCGGCTCGGGCCCGGTGCTCAAGCGGCGGCCCCGGGCACGCGGGCAGTGCGCCGGCCGCGCCGCGTGGCCGGCGGCTGGCGGGTGATCAAGGCTGCAGCCGCGCCGCCAGCTCGCGCAGCCGCTCGATGCCGGGCTCCTTGCGCGGCCAGACCAGTTCGACGCCATCGCCGGCGTGGCGCGGCAGCACGTGCAGGTGCAGGTGCGGCACGGTCTGCCAGCCGGCCGGGCGGTTGGCCTGCAGCACGGTGATGCCCTCGGGCGCGAACGCCGCCTGCACCGCGATGGCGATGCGCCGCGCCGCGCGCATCAACGCCGCGGCTTCAGCGTCGCTGCAGTCCATCAGCGTCTCGCGCGGCGCGTTGGTGGCGACGATGACGTGGCCGTCGTTGACCTGGCCGGCGTCCATGAAGGCGAACACGTGCTCGTCCTCGAAGACCTTGGCGCAGGGCAGTTCGCCGGACAGCAGCTTTTCAAAGAGGGTGCTCATGGACGGGCGCAGAAAGCTTGGCATGTGGTTGCCGCGTTTGTACTCCAGCACAAGGGGTGCGGGTCGGCCTGGGCCACGTGCCCTGCACAGCGACCGCGCGGAGCGCGCGACCCTTGGTGGGGGCGGCTTGCCGCCCCCACCAAGGGTCTTGCGGTTCATCCCCACGGGCGTGGGGAACACTTCTCGTCGACCAGGTGCGAAGCCGAGTCGGTCGGTTCATCCCCACGGGCGTGGGGAACACTGTTCGACGCGCTGGCCGACGAGATCGACCGGCGGTTCATCCCCACGGGCGTGGGGAACACGCCGCAGCGGTGCGCTGCTGCATCGCCTGCTCCGGTTCATCCCCACGGGCGTGGGGAACACGTGATGAGCCCGAGTTGTCTTCCCCCTATGAACGGTTCATCCCCACGGGCGTGGGGAACACATCTGGAAGGCGCGCGTGAAGACCTTGTCGGCCGGTTCATCCCCACGGGCGTGGGGAACACATTTCCGCGATGGAGCAAAAGCGACTCGGGCTCGGTTCATCCCCACGGGCGTGGGGAACACGCGCTGATTGAGCCAGGCCGCGAACTTGTCGCCGGTTCATCCCCACGGGCGTGGGGAACACGCGTCGACGAACTGGTAGAGCTTCTGCCGGCTCGGTTCATCCCCACGGGCGTGGGGAACACGCAAACGTCGACGGCCCCGCCTTCTCGATCGCCGGTTCATCCCCACGGGCGTGGGGAACACTGCAGGTCGCGTGCGCTCAGCTGCGCCAGCGCCGGTTCATCCCCACGGGCGTGGGGAACACGGTCGACCTCGGCGCGGTCGACGAAGCGCAGCCGGTTCATCCCCACGGGCGTGGGGAACACGTTGTAGCGCCCCTCGTCGCCAAGGTAGTCGTAGGTTCATCCCCACGGGCGTGGGGAACACTACAAGGCATGGCTGCGCCAGAACGCCGCGAACGGTTCATCCCCACGGGCGTGGGGAACACGGCGCGCGGAACGGGTTGGTCACCAGCTCGACCGGTTCATCCCCACGGGCGTGGGGAACACAGACCACGGTGCAGGCCGACCTGGAGGCGCGGCGGTTCA